>Ga0210057_1000858_pt1 | contig 48740 bp, 71 predicted proteins | sample CryGeyCG2114_010_2_FD_183968 | JGI IMG/M metagenome (GOLD analysis project Ga0210057, IMG submission 183968) | Groundwater microbial communities from aquifer - Crystal Geyser CG10_big_fil_rev_8/21/14_0.10 (SPAdes) (version 2) | ecosystem: Environmental > Aquatic > Deep subsurface > Groundwater ...
AAGAAACAAAAAAATAAAGGGCAAAATTTATTATTACATTGTCGAAGGAAAATTGGATAAAAATGGCAAGGTAAAGCAAAAAGTTCTGCTTTACTTAGGGAACATAGATAAAATTATTCAGATATACGAAAGCCATAAATCAAATTAGTATTGGCTAATCCTGTCCCAATCCCTACGAGGAATCTTCTATCTGCGCTTTAATTTTCATTATCTCTTTTGTTGAAGGTCTTTTTTCAGAAATACTTGGCTTCTGAGTTAAAGAAATTAATAAGAGAATTACTAATAAGAATACGAAAAAGGTCATGCTTCCTAAAAGAAGGAATATTGTTTCCATGGTAATATTGTATCCTTTAATTAGCTATTTAAGATTTATGCTTCTTTATTACATACTCTCTAAAACTGGAATTCCTAGCAATGTTAAAGAATTCTTTAATACTTGAGAAAATGAATATACTATATTAAGTTTGAATTGTTCATTTTTAGAGCCAATTACTTTTTCTTCATGATAAAATTCATTGAATGATTGGGCTAGTGAAAAGGCATAATTTGCAATTATATTGGGAGCAAGAGAATCATAAGAATTTTTAACCATATCTGGAAAAGAAACTAATAAAGTTATAAGATTTTTTTCTTTATCAGACACTTCTGCTATATTGAAAATTTTTTTAAGATTAAATTTAGCTTTTGTCAAGATACTTTTTGAACGTGCATATGTGTACAATAGGTAAGGTCCTGTATCTCCTTCAAAAGATAAGAATTTATTTATATCGAAAATCGAATTATTAGCTCGATAGTTCTTTAAATCGCCATATAAAATTGCTGAAAGAGCAATTGCTTTCGATCTTTTTTCCAACTCCTTATTTTCTAAATTGCCTCTTCTTTGTAATTCATTTTTTGCTAAATCAATTGTTTCTGAAAAAATATCTGCCATGAAAATGGTTTTACCTTGACGAGTTGAAAACCTTTTGCCATCTTCGGCTAAATATAAACCATGATCTATATGAATACAATCTTTTGCCCAGTTATTTCCTAGTAATTCTAATATTTTGAAAAATTGTTTAAAATGTAATTTTTGTTCTGAGCCTACCTCATAGATCATCTTGTGAAATTTGTATTTCTCATATCTGTCTTTTGCCGTAGCTATATCTCTTGTGGCATATAATGTGGTTCCGTCCGATTTTTGAATTATTGAAACTCCTAATCCATATTCTTCTAAATTTACAATCTGGGCTCCTTCGCTCTTTTCTAATAAATTATTTTTTTGCAAATCCTTTAATATCTCGTTCATTTTAGAATTATAATTTGACTCTCCAGAAATTACATCAAATTTTACATTAAGTAATTTGTAGATTTTATCAAATTCTTTTAAACTTAGTTCTTTAAAAGTTTTCCATAGGGCTATCGCAGTTTTGTCTCCCTGTTCTAATTTCTTAAACCAATCTCTTGCTTCTTGTTCTAAATCAGGAGATTGATTTACTAGAACATATAATTCTAAAAGATGTTGAATTGGATTCTCTTTTAGAGCTTTTTTATCTCCAAATTTGGTGTATCCAGTAATCAACTTTCCAAATTGAGTTCCCCAATCTCCAAGATAATTTATTTTGATAATTTTATATCCTTGAAATTTGCATATGTTAGATATAGAATTGCCAATTATTGTCGATCTTAAATGTCCGATTCCGAATGGTTTGGCTATATTGGGTGAGGAAAATTCAATGACTATTTTCTTATTTTTACCCAGTGTTGAAGATCCATAATTATCTTTTTGTTTTTTTATCAAATCTAAGGTATTTTTTGCTAAGATTTTCTTATTTACAAAGAAGTTTAGATAAGGTCCTTTAAATTCTACTTTTTCAAATTCCTTCGGAAGAGTTATTTTCTTAATTAGATCTTGTGCAATTTCTGCAGGACTTTTTTTAAAAGATTTTGCCAAAGAAAAACAAGGAAACGCGTAATCGCCTAAATCTGAATTTTTTGGAACTTCGATTAATGAACTTATTTCTTCATCAGATAATTTTGTTACTTTTAAAACATCAATTAGTTTGTTTTTCATGAATTTGATTGGAAAAAGATGTTAATAAATTTGACTGATTATTGGCAAATCTTATGACCGCATTCTGTGCAAAATTTATCACCCTCATTTAGAGGATTTTTACATCCTGGACAAGAAGTTATTGGAACAACCATTTTTCCACCACATTGGGGACAAAATTTTTGATATTCATCTCCTCCCCTGCCACAACCCTCACATTTAGGCATTTCTTTTTTTCTTTCTATTACTGCTTTGTAGCCTATTTTCCCAGAGACTAACTGAGAAAAAGCATCTTGTACTGCGTCTGCATCTTGATATTTTCTTAAGTCTATACTGCTGCCCATTTTTAATCTTAATTAATTGAGTTTTATAGTTTTAAAAGTTTTTGATTTTATTGTGTTTGCATAGTTGAAATTATACTTTCTTTTTTGAATAAAATTCGAACTTTGTGTTTCTTAGCTAATGAAGTTTAGATTGTGAGGATTTTATTTTCAGGAATAATCAACACTTTTGAATGATTATTGTATCTCCATTTATCATATACTTTTTTTCATTAAGAAGTATTCGTATCTGTTTTTTTGTAAAGTAATGACTCTTACAAAATTCATCTTTAGAGCTTCTTAGCAGCACATCTCCGAGTTGCCATCTTTTCCCCATAACAAATGTCCAGTATAGAAAGCTAACGAAACTTCGTATTATTTCTTTAGGATTATATCTAATATACTTTACTCTCAGAATTATTTTCCCACATGGTTTGAGCATTGAATAAACATCATCTATAAATTCTTTTCTTGCTTCTTTTTCTATACCACATAAAAAGTTATACATCCCTAGTATATAATCAAATTTTTCCTTTCCTGAATTCCTCTTACAAAAAGAGATTATATCTTGGCAGTAGTATTTCGCCTCTCTCTCTCTCTCTCTCTCTACTCTCATCAATCATTCGCCTTGAATAATCTACTGCCGTGACTCGCATTTTCTTTTTTACTAGCAGTCGGACTTCTCTACCAGAACCACATCCCATTGAAAGGACACTTTTTCCGTTTTCTAGTTCGTCAATAAGATTTTTGTTCTTATCTCCTATCGGATAAGAGAAGTGCTCCTCTATATATTTGTGATTTTTTGCATGTTCCTTTGCAGGTATGACTTTCATCACTTAGCGAAGAAGACCCACTTTTTTAACCTTTGTATAAATCGGTTAGCAGATACTATAAATCCACACTTTGGAAACTAAATACTGAAGCCTCTAGAGGGAGTTGAACCCTCGACCTACTGATTACGAATCAGTTGCTCTAACCAACTGAGCTATAGAGGCTTGGAAATATTATATCAGTAAACTTTATAAACTTCTAGAGCATATATAATTTAGAAAGATGGTGAGTGAAAGAGTAATTTCGCTGTTTGTGGCGATGGTTTTGATTGTTTTTATTAGTATGAGCGCTGTTAGTGCATTGGAATTTAACGGCACAGTTTATAATGTAGATGGCAATGCTCTGAATAATAGTGTCGTTAATGTCACAATAAGAAATACTAACAACTGGTCAGTTGTAGGTTATAACTTTACTACTACTAATTCAAGTGGATGGTTTAATATTACTCTTAATGATACTGACACGACCTTGATGTTTGAGCCAAAAATTACTCATCGGAATGCAACAACTAATGAGATAGATGGAGTTGGTCAGAGTTTGCCCGCATTTCCTGCGTCCATATTTAGCGAACTTAGCGGTGTTAGATTTTATTTGAGAGATGCAGGAATTATAAATCTCACAGCGATTAATGGTTCAGGTGATAGAATTGCTTTTGAATATCAGATAAAAGATACTAGGATGGGATACTCTATCGCTTCTGATTTTACTACAAAAAACACTGAAGTTAATATTGTAGTTCCTATAGACAGAAATTATTCGATTATCATTTACCCTAATCAGAGTTTGCCGGTTAGCTTTAGTTGGAATAATTTTTCTACTGGAAGCTCTTACAACTTCAACACATCATCATCAGGAATTTTATCTAGTTATAATGCAACAACCAAGATATTGCACAAGCAATTTAACACTAGCTTGAGCTTCCCAAGAATTAGTGGGTATTTCAATTCATCAAGTGTTGCGGCGGTTCCGGGATGGGATGAATTTGGAGTTGTTGCTTATATTTTAGAGCCTGGAAATATGATCCATTCTACTTTTGGAAATATACCTTATAATTTAAGTTCATTTATAGGGTCAACAGATGTTTTTAATTCGACTACTGGATTTTATAATATGTCTGTGCCTGCATCCGCTGAAGGAGCTAGTTATATTTTGTTTGGAAGTGGTAGAAATGATACGGAATATTACGGGTCGGTTAACAATATAAGTTTGACGTATGGCGATGCTGAAACTCATATGAATCTTAGTGCATATGGTTTGTTAGGAATACCTGCTAACTTTAGTATAGATAATGCTAATAATTGGACTAGTAAAAAAGATATAAAGACTGCTAAACAATATTTCCAAGTAGTTAATAGCACTAATTCTAGTTTGTCAGGTGTTTCTGTCCATGTAGAAATTACAGTTAATTATTCTGAATATGGCTCCATTGAATTTACTTGGATGGATGATGCAGGACAAGCCACCGGAGGCAATTTCTCTGTACCTTTGTTGAATGTTACAGGTATTAAAGAAATGAATGTATATGTTAGTGGTGGAGATTATTCTCCTAAGCGTGTAAAATATACTGCTTCAAGATTAATTTCTGATAATATCGCGAATGGGAATGTAAGTAATTTAACAATTACTTCTTTCAATCCTCAAGCAATAGATTCTGTATTGGCGGCTTCTTCTATAACTATGGCGTTATATTCTTCTAATTCTACATGTGATGTTCCTGGACCTCCGAGTGGATGTAATATCGCGAGCTCCTCTACAATGAGCGATTTCAACCCCATGTCTGCAATAATGGGTGGAGGAAAAATTAGCTTTAGAATGGGTACTGGGAATATACAAGTCCATTATGTTAATGTGGATATGATGGCTTCTGGACCGCCGGATGCGTTGTTTGATAATTCAAATACCGACAATGGCGATTCTAGTAGTTTTGATCAAGCAATAAGATTTGGTTCAGCAGGACCTACAATTTATGATTATGTTTTAGTTTCTATAGCTTATGGCGAATCTGCAGGGTCGGGTCTTGATGATTCTGTTGCAGTAAATATGTCTCTGCCTTTATTATATGATGATGACTGGAGCGTAATTTGGAATTCGACGGACAATGGTACTGAAATGGCAGGACTTGCTGCAAATTATAGCCATTATGCTCCTAGGCAAGAAGAGTGGAAGTATTTATTGAACCAATCTACTTGTACAAGTAATTTGACATTGTTTAATATTTCAAATCCTTGTTTTATTAATACTACGAGTAACGTTGTTTGGATAAGATTACCTCACTTCTCTGGCACTGGTCCAAGCATAACTGGAAGTGTTGTTGCTGCAGCTAGTAGTTCTAGTTCTTCCAGTAGTTCTTCTGGTGGTGGGGGTGGTGCAGTAACTAGTGACAAAAATACAACTAGTGAGGTCACTTGGAGTAAAACATATATTGGCGATAATGATAGAGAACTATCAGAAAAGGGAGTTATTTCTCGCTCCTTGGGCGCTAAGGAAAGAATTAGATTATTGGTCGGAGGGGCTGAGCACCATGTAGGAGTTATCAGTGTTTCAGGTTCGGATAGTGTGCTTGTTGAAGTGTCTTCCAGCCCTCGAGAAGCCATATTAAAGGTAGGAGAAAGTGAAAAATTTGATGTTACAGATAATAATTTCTATGATCTTCAAGTTACATTGAATGATATTAGTGATGGCAAAGCTAATGTTAGCATAGTAAGTATTAATGAGGCGGTTGTTGAGAGTGGGTCTGAAAATGTTTCTGGAGATACTGATAATTCTGGAAGTGCCGATGAAGAAGTATCAGTAGACGGAAAAATTGGAGGGGCTAAGTCTGGAAAGTTAAAATGGACAATATATATTTTAGTCTCGGCAATTCTTATCGTGATTTTCTTATTCTATTTCTTGGTATTAAAAAATAAAAGGTCTAAGCTTTAATTATTTTAAAGAATCGATATATTTTCTAGTATTATCTAAGACATTTTGTCTTTGAGATGGAACAAACTTAATTGCGCCTGCGAGATGATGTCCTCCTCCTTCAATAAATGCTTGAGGAACTTTCTTTTTTAAGAATGCAATCAATTCATGAACTGAAAACTTTGATTCTTCTGTTGCCCTTATGGTGATTAAGTCCGCTAAAACTCCAATTGAAACAACTTTAACTAAATTTTTTTCTTTGATTAAGAAATCATGTAACATTCCAGTTGATCTTCCAGGTTTAGGATATGATCCTCTTGGGAAAGTTTCTTCCACAAATAAAAGTTGAATAGTTATGTCTTTTATTTTTTCTGTTTTTGCAGCAGACTTAGCAATTTCTAATCCCTTAGCTTCTAATTTTCTAACATGCGGTGCCATTAAAGAAACTAATTCTTTTTGTCGGTCTACAGGATTTCCGAAGACAACTTCTATATATTCACGTGCTTGCATAAATCTTAATTTTGCACTAACAAAATCAATTAATGTAGCTATATCTTGTAGTAGAGGTTTAGTATATCCTCTCTTTTCTGCAATTTTTATGTATTCATTTATTGATTTTTCATTATCTATTCTGTCGGCTAGTCCTGATAAAGCGGGAATATGGTCTATATTTTCAACTGGATTAATGAATCTAGCTAATTCAGTACATAGCATTCCTGCAGAATATCTTTTGCCATCTTCACCTACTAAGAATGGATTGATATGAGTTAACACTTCCTTAGAAATTACATCTTCATCAAAATAATGATGATCTACTACTATGAAGTCTGCTCCATGAATTTTTCCTTGTTTTATAGCCATTAAATCTTCTGGGGAAGAGCCATTATCAACTATTAAAATTAGAGGCATTTTATTTGAAAACTTAGCTACTGCTGATAGTGAATTTGCAGTATCTTTAATTGAATCTTCTATTTCATAAAATGGTGCTTGACAAGGAGCTCTTGTGTAATATTCCCAAGGAGATTTTCCCCCTCCGTGTTGCTTTACTATTAAAGGGATTATTGCTCTTTCTAAAGAATAACCTGCTGAATATCCATCGCAGTCATTATGATGTCTTATGATTATAGGTCTATTTTTGATAATCGCTAATTTTACTTCTGTTGCCGCTTCGATAAATTTGTCTTTTAATTTTACTAATATTGGATCTTCTACTAAAAATGGAATCGATTTAACTTTTGCTCTTTCTCTTTCGTTTTTAGCTATATCTTCTTTTAATTTTTCTGAAGCGGATTTATCTAATTGTTGAATTGTTCTAATTTCTCCCTCGATAGAATCTTGAAATTCTTTAATTTTTACTACTGCTTTTATTGCATCTCCTTCATTAATATTTGGATAAGCTCTAACACCTGGACCATCAAATCCCTTCAAAACTAATGTTCCAGAACCATCTACAACTGAGAATAAAGTAGGACCTGTTGTTTGTGCAATACTATCCACTATCCCTGAAATTGTAACGGAATTTCCGTCATGCTCGGCGATATCGATTTGGTCTATTTTTAGTTCCAAAGTCTTAAATGATTTTTCGCCTCTAAAAGAAGGTTTATTATTATATTTCATTCTTTATACATTGAATATATGAAAAAGTTGTTTAAAAAGGTTGCTATTATAGAAAGTCATAAAATTAATTTGTTTTATTTAATTAGATATTAATTTATTCTAGTTTTTTGAATAGTTTCTCTTTTATACTCTGTTTTTTCTCGCTTGAGATTGTTAGAATGTATTTTTTAATCATTGATTCGCTAATTGTCATAATGTAATTCAATTTTATGATACTACCTTGGATCATTCCTTCTTCTTTTGTTAGTGGGACTCCACCCATATGAATATTACTAGTTATTCCTGCAACGACCATATTATTGTGCTCTTCGAATAGAACCTAATGCATGGCGTGTTTTCACTTCAGGGAGTCTGTATACTGAACAAATGCTAAAATGACATCTCCAAAATTATATTTTTTCCCAGATTTCATCATACTCGTTATTCCAAAGCTCTTTCATTTTTTGTTTTTGAATTTCATGAAGAAATTGATCGTAATTTCCTTCTTTTTTATTTTTTAATGAGATAAATAAAACAGCCATTTTATTAAGAAGCTCGTTATAAGTTTGTCTAGGATATTCTTTTGCTTGTTTTAGCTTTTCAATTACGTCTTTTTGTAAGAGGATTGTTGATTCTTCAGTCATGTATAATGAATATATAAATATGTTGATTTTAGAGGATTAAACGAACTCTTAGGTTATGCTGGTAGATTAAATTTTACTCTCGATAGCCTCTTCGATTATGTGGGAAACAGGTTTGCCTGTTTTTTTGCTATGCTCTTTTAGTTTTTTTATTAACCTATGTGTTAGAGTGATATCCACTCTTTTCTTTTTCCAAAGTTTTTCTCTTGTTTCATCATAGTGTTGCATTTCGTCGAAAGCATCTTTGTATTTTTTTAAAATATATTGAACTTTATCTTCATTTGATTGCATTTTTTATTCTCTCCTCGATTACTCGAATATTTATTAAGTTTTTACTAGCTATAGAAAGTATTTGGTGCTTTAATAACTCTATGTCAACTTTCTTTTTATTTTCTTCTGAAAAGGCAAATGCAACATACATTGCAGTTTTTTTATTTCCGTCTGAAAATGGATGATCTACGAGTATTGCTCTAAGTAAATAAGCTAATTTTTTATATTTTCCCAATTTTTTATTATTTTGTTTTTCTAGAGCATAATCTAAACTAGAGCTATTTCTTAGATTTCCTCCAAATCCTTTTGCTACTCTAATAATATCTTCTTTAATTATATTCATACACATAAATAAACGTAAGTTATATTTAAATCTTTCCCTTTTTAAGGGATTGGGAGGTGCAACTTAATATTACATCTACAACAACAGATGATTTGAACTTTCATATTCAGAACAAAGGGATTGGGGTAAAAAACTCAAGATTTAAATACCCTAAAATCTCATAATAACTATCTAATTGACAGCGTTTCAAGGTGCTGATAATACTGCGAAACAAAGTGTGAGTTGTACACGTCTTAAAATGAAAACAATAATAAACAATGGGAAAGTTATCACGACCAAGATTTGGAAGCTTGCAGTTCTGGCCTCGTAAAAGGGCAGTCAAACAAATACCTAGTGTTAACTGGTCTACAATCAAGAGTTCTTCTCCCTTAACAGGTTTTATCACTTACAAAGTAGGAATGGCTACGGCAGTTGTTAAAGATATGACTGATAAATCCATGACTGCAAATAAAAAAATATTCATCCCAGTAACTATTCTTGAAGCTCCAAATATGAAAATATTCTCAGTTAGATTTTACAATAAAGGAAAAGTAGCTAAAGATATAGTTGTTTCAGCAGATTCAGATTTAAAGACTAAACTAAATGTTCCTAAATCTGCTAAAGAGCTAAAGGCACCTGAGCAATTCGACGATGTAAGAGTAATTGCTTATTCTATAGCAAAGCAGACTAATTTCAAAAAAACTCCCGATGTAATTGAATTAGATATCGGTGCAGACTCTCCTGATAAAAAATTAGAGATTGTTAAGGGATTAATAGGTAAAGAATTTTCAGTTCAAGAATTTCTAAAGGATAAATTATTAGATATTCGATCCTTAACCAAGGGACATGGTTTTTCAGGCCCGGTTAAAAGATTTGGAATAACTCTTAAAGGGCATAAGTCTGAAAAGGGAGTTAGAAGGCCAGGTTCATTAGCTCCATGGCATCCAGCAAGAGTTACTTTCAGAACACCTATGGCTGGTCAATTAGGAATGTTTTCAAGAGTTCAATACAATTCTCAAGTAATCACTTCTGGAAGTATTAAAGAAAAAGATATTAATCCAAAACATGGATTTAGACAATTTGGTAAAATAAACTCTAATTATATTATATTAAAGGGAAGCGTACATGGCCCTCAAAAAAGACAAGTATTAGTAACTCCCTCATTCAGACCTACTAAAGAACAAGCTAAAAAGAAATATGAGTTCGTGGAGTTATTAATATGAAAGTTAAAGGAACATTATTCGATGTAAAAGGAACAAAAAAATCAGAAATAGATATGCCTGAATTTTTCTCAAAGACAATAAGAGAAGATTTAGTTGCTAAATACACTGAGGTAGAAAAATTATCGGAAATGCATAATTACTCATCATATAAGGAAGCAGGAAAAAGACATTCAGCTTCTGGAACAATTTCCCACAGAAGACATAAATGGAAAGGTGCTTATGGTAAAGGAATCTCAAGAGTACCTAGGAAGAAAATGAGAAGAAGAGGAACTCAATTCTTTTGGGTTGCAGCAGAAGTTTCAAATACTAGAGGAGGTAGAAGAGCTCATCCACCATTAGGACTAAGAGCACCTGGAAAAATAAACAAAAAGGAAATGCAAAATGCCTTCGCTATTGCTTTCGCAGCAACTGCAAACAAAAAAGAGATTTTGAAGAGATATGCTTCATTAGAAGACATAAAAACTGTTCCAGTAGTAATAGAATCTCTTCCACAAAAAACTAAAGACTTAAAGTTAGCACTTAATCTAATTTTTGAAGGCTCAAGCAATATTGTTTTCAAAACTAAAAAAGTTAGAGCCGGAAAAGGAAAATTAAGGGGAAGAAAATACAAATCCTCTGCAGGACTTTTAATAATCACTTCAAACTCAGAAGAAAACAAATTCAAAGGTGTCGACGTTAAATCAGTAAATGAATTGAGTATTTCAGATTTATATCCCTTAGGAAGATTAACCTTATACACTCAAAAGGCCTTGGAGGAACTAAAATATGTTGCTTAAACCGATAACTTCAGAAAAAGCTGTAAAAATGATTGACTTAGATAATTCATTATTATTCGAATTAGAAAGAAAATATAATAAAATTGAAATAAAGAAAGAAGTAGAATCAGTCTTTTCAGTAAAAGTAGATTCTGTAAGAACTATGATTAGGGGAAATAAAAAGTATGCGTATGTCAAATTAAAGAAAGAAAATCTTGCTGCAGATGTAGCAACAAAACTAGGAGTAATCTAAAATGAATTCAATACAAACACAAGATTCAATACAAACACAAGAAATCACTGGAAGGGATGACTTTGAACTCTTAGAAGCAGGTAGAGATATAATTAAACTTAATTCTCAGCCAGTATTATATCAAGGCACAGATAATGATCATCTTAAAGTACTAAGAAGAGTTGGCAGAGATTCAGCGGTTGAAACTACTTTAAATAAACAATATTTAGTCTTTGCATCTGGAGGTATTAAAGTGGACATGAATATACAAGGTGCAGTAATTCATTCTCAAACCTATGATTTTAGCGGGTTTGACAAAAATTTTCAAACCTCTAATCTTAGTGGGTTTGACCGATTGTCAAAAAATAATTACGATAGGCAAGTTAAAATAGATAAGTTAGAATTATTATCACGAGCAGGACTATAAAATGGGTAAAAGAATAATATCACAGGCAAGAGGAAAGGGAAGCTTAACTTATAGAGTAAGAAAGAAAGCATTTGTTTATAAAATAAGTTATCCTATGCACGACGGAGAAGCAGAAATATTAAAGATTCTTCACTCTGCAGCTCATTCAGCACCTCTAATGAAGATTAAAATCCAAAATGAAATATTCTTTAATCCTGCATTTCATGGAGCAATACAAGGAGAAAAAATAATAATTGGAGATTCTTCAAAAATCGGAAATATTTCTATGATTAAAAATATTGAAGTAGGTTCTAAAATTTACAATATTGAAAACAATCCTGGAGATGGTGGAAAAATGATTCGAGCAGCAGGAATGTTTGCAACTTTATTAAAAAAATTAGATCATAATAAAGTATTAATCTTAATGCCTAATAAAAAAGAAGTAACAGTTAGTGGTGATTGCAGAGCAACGTTAGGCGTTGTAGCTGGAGAAGGTAAAGGTCTTAAACCCTTCATTAAAGCAGGAGTTAAATACTATAAAATGGCAGCACGTAATAAATTATGGCCTAGAACTTCAGCAGTTAAAATGAACGCCATCGATCATCCATTCGGTTCAGGTAGAGGTAAGAGGCCTAAATCGAAGATTGCTAAAAGAAATGCTCCTCCAGGTAGAAGAGTAGGGCACTTAAGACCAAGAAGAACAGGGAGGAAGAGATAATGGCAAATGAAGAAGTAATTATCAAATCAAAAGAAGTATTTTATAGAGGGCAATCTCTAGATAATTTGAAAACTCTAGATGTTAGAGAGGTAGCAAAATATCTTTCGGCAAGAAGCAGACGTTCAGTATTAAGAAATTTTGATAAGTTAGAAAATTTCATTAAAAGGTGTGAAAAGATAAATGCTAAAAATAAGAAAATAAGAACCCACTTAAGAGATATAATAATCATGCCTAAAATGGTCGGAATGACTATTCATGTACACAATGGAAAAGAATTTGATGAAGTAAGAGTCGTTGCTGGAATGATCGGGCATAGACTTGGAGAATTTGCTCTAACAAGATCTAAAGTCACACACGGATCAGCAGGAATAGGCGCAACTAAAGGATCAAAGAAGGATAAAAAATAATGGCAGAAGAAAATAAAAAACCAGCAGAGAAAAAATCTATGGAAACAACAGCTACAGAAACAAAATTTGAAAGCAAAGTTGAAACCTCAAAAGTAGATGACAAGAAAATAGAAAAGAAAAACGAAGTTAAAGAAACTTCTAAATCTAATGATAAACCTAAAAAGATAGAAAAGAAAGATGAAGCGATTACTAATGGCAAAGATTTATCCATGTCTAAAAAACACGGGATGTATATTGCCAAGTTTATTAAATACAAAACTATCGCTCAAGCAATTGCAGATTTAGAATTAGTTATTAAATTCAAAAAAGTAGTTCCTTTCAAAGGAGAAATTCCACATAGAAAAGGAAAAGGAATGATGTCTGGAAGATATCCAATTAAAGCTTCAAAGATGTTTATTACAATGCTTAAATCTCTAAGAGGAAATGTCTTAGTAAATGGAATGGACTTAGATAAAACAAAAATATACTTATGTTCTTCAAGTTGGGCATCACGTCCGAGAAGAGCAGCAGGAGTACGATTTAAAAGGTCAAATATCATAATAAGAGCAAAGGAGTTCAAATAATATGGAAGAAAAAAAATTTGTAACATTTAAGAAAGAAGAATTAGGTGTTCGAGAATATATAAAAAGAGAATTAGGAAAAGGTAAAATCAGCGACGCCACCATAGAATATACCCCTGTTGGCGAAAAAATAATTGTATCGACTAGTAAGCCAGGATTAGTAATTGGTAGGAGAGGCGAAAAAATAGAATTGCTAACTCGAGTTCTAAAGAAGAGATTCAAATTAGATAATCCTCATATTGAAATAAGGGAAATAACTGAACCTTATTTGGATGCAAAATTAGTTGCTGATGAAATTGCAGTTTCTTTAGAAAGATTAGGTTCTCTAAAATTCAAAGTCATTGCATATAAAATGCTAAAAGAGATAAGAAAAGCAGGAGCATTAGGTGCAGAAATAGTTTTATCAGGAAAACTTCCAAGCGAAAGAGCAAAAAGTTGGAGATTTGCCGAAGGTTATTTGAAAAAAACAGGTCATCCTGCAAAGGTAGTAGATAGAGCAACTTCACAAGCAGTTAACATCTTAGGAGTTACAGGAATAAAAGTAAGTATCTTACCTCCAAATGCACATATTCACGATAAGATTGTAATCGACGCTGAACTTCGTTCAAAATTAAATACTTCAGATGATTCGGAAGTAGTTTCTTCAGTTGAAGAACAACCAAAAAAGAAAGCTTCCAAGAAAACTAAATTGGGAGGTTCTAAATAATGGCAATCATAAAAAAACAGGCATTAGTTCAATTATCTGAAAGTGAAAGAAACACAAAGATAAAAGAATTAAAATTAGAATTAATTAAAGCAAATGTTACTGCTAAGAAATCAAATTCAAAAACCAAAGAGATTAAAAGGACACTTGCAAGACTATATACATTCAACAAGACTTCACAAAAAGGAGGCTCGTTGAAAAAGTAAATCATGGACTTCGATCCCAGAATAAACCTGCCAGGAGAAGAAGGCGTTTTCAAAGAAATCGCTAAAGGAGAACAAAAGATAACAATCTCCACAGTCGCCCGAAGGTATGGGAAGATAACCACGCTAGTAAGCGGTTTTGATAAAACCGTAGACATAAAGTCTACAGCAAAACAGCTAAAAGAAAAGCTAGCCTGTGGAGGAACAATCAAGGAAGGGATTGTAGAATTACAAGGGAACCATAAAAGGGCAGTAAAACCAGTCCTTATAAAAATGGGCTTCCACGAAGATTCAATAACAGATTAAAATGGCAAAACAAACAAAGAAAACCAAAGAAATAGAAAAGAAAGGACCAATTTGTTCAGTTGGAACTAGAGGAAGATCCTTTGAAGGAACAGTAATTAAAACATTCCCTCACAGATTAGTCGTAGAATTAGAGAGAATAGTTTATGTAAAGAAATATCAAAGATTCCAGAAAAAGAAATTCAAGATTCACGCAAGATTACCTGAAGGAATGAATATTATCATCGGAGATTATATCAAAGTAAGAGAATGTAGACCTCTTAGTAAAATTATTCATTCAGTAGTTATTGAAAAAATAAGATCTGCAGGAACTGTAGAAGGAGAGAAAAAATGAAGGCAATAGGTGCAATCGCAACTAGAGGATTAAATATTGGGAGCTATGTGGTAGCCGCAGATAACAGCGGAGCAAGAATGGTAAGAATCGTAAGTGTTAAACATGGTAAAACTAGTAAAGGAAGACAACAATATGCAAAGATTGGAGATTGGGTTAAAGTTTCTGTAAGAGTAGGAAAGCCTGAAATGAAAGGACAAGTTTTTGATGCAGTAGTCATAAGGCAAAAAAAATCATACAGAAGAAAAACTGGAGAGAGAGTTTGTTTTGAAGATAATGCCGTTGCTCTTCTAAAAGATGAAAAAGGAAATCCAAAAGGAACATTTATCAAAGGATCAGTAGCTAGAGAAATTCATGAAAGGTGGGCGCAAGTATCTAAGATCGCGCAATATGTACTATGACTGAATATAATTCATTATTAACAAAGAAGATAAGAAGTATGGCAAATTTTACAAATTCTTCTCATTTATTTAAAGATCAAACAGAGGTTACACTAAAATTAACCAATTTGACACTAAATTCAGTAGCAATAATGCATGCCGACCTCGCAATGGCCTTAAATGAGCCTATTCCAGAAAGAGGGATTATCGGCTGGTATGCTTCACAAGCAAGAGATGAATTTAAATGGACACTTAGATACGTGAATAATAATTTACCTCCAGAATTATCTAGAAAGATATCGACTTCATTAAAAAACCGAATACGACAAGTCAATAAAAGATATGAAAAACATGATGGTGAAGGTATTACCGGCTTCGAAGAATTAAGACCCAGTTATACAAGACTGGAGGAAACAATATGAAAAAAGAATTTTCAACAGCTTGGAACTCTAGCACTCAACCTAGAAAACAAAGAAAGTTTAGATATAATGCGCCTTTACATAAAATGCATAAGTTTTTAAGTGCAAATTTGTCCAAATCATTACGACAGAAGTATGGCAAGAGAAGTCTTCCCCTCAGGAAAGGGGATGAGGTGCTTGTTATGCGTGGAAGCTCTAAAAAGAAAAAGGCTAAAATTACTGAAATAAATCTTAAAAATTCTAAAGTTGCGCTAGAAGGTATACAAAGATCTAAAAAAGACGGAACTAAAATATCTATTTTCTTCAATCCAAGAGCTTTACAAGTAGTCACATTAGTCACGGATGATAAAGAAAGACTTAATGCCCTAAATAAAACTAAATTAAAAGAAAATGCATCAAACAAGACAGCAAACAACAACTAGATTACCCATATCAAGAAAAGGTACAAAATATATAGTCAGAGCTTTAGATCATCACAATAATGCAGTCCCTGTTTTAATGGCTCTAAGAGATATGTTAAAAGTTGCAAGAACTGCAAAAGAAGTTAACGAAATGTTAAAGGATAAATTAATCAAAGTTAACAATATAATTGTTACAGATAATAGACACAGTATTAAATTATTCAATGTTCTTCAAGCAGACAAAGCTTATTTCTTAACACTTTCTTTCAATGGAAAATACATTTTTGAAGAAACCAAAGATTCTTCAATAAGATTATGTAAAGTAATCAACAAAACAATTCTAAAAAATAAAATTACTCAAATCAACTTTCATGACGGAACAAACATGCTAACTAAGGATAAGCTTAATGTTGGCGATTCTGTTTATATCGATAATTCTAGAAAAATAAAAAAAATTATTTCATTAACTAAAGGAGCAGAGGTACTAGTAATTGCTGGAAAATATTCTGGAACTAGAGGAAAAATTTCAGAAATAGTGGATGGTAAATTCTCAGTATCTTTCAAGGGAGGTAATGTTCTTTTTGATAAATTGAGCATTATTGCACTATGACTAACACCATGAGAGATTTTAAGATTGAAAAAATAATTTTAAGTTCAGGAGCTACTGGTGCAGAATTAGCTAAAGCAAAAAAACTTTTAGAATTAATTACTGAAAGAAAAGCACAAGTAATTGCCTCTTCAAAAAGAATCCCAGATTTTGGAGTTAGACCTGGTTTAGAAGTAGGAACAAGCGTTACTTTAAGAAATAAATCAGCAATAGAATTATTAAAAAGATTATTAAGTGCAATTGAAAATAAAATTAAGAAAAAACAAGTTTCAGAAAATCATCTTTCTTTCGGAATAAAAGAATATATTGAAATTCCAGGAATAGAATATCAAAGAGATATAGGTATAAGAGGATTTAATACCACCATTGTTTTCGCTCGTCCAGGACTTAGAGTTAAAAGAAAGAAGATTAAAAAAGGAACAATTCCCCAAAGACAATACATTTCAAAAGAAGAAATAATTAAATTTATGAGCGATACTTTCAAAACGGAGTTTATTTAAAATGACAGCAAGCGATTGGAATAAAATAGCAAGTAAGCAGCTAAAGAACAAGCCTGCAATGTTAAAGAAGTTTCTAAAACACTGTAAACCTAAGGATAGAAAAACAGGTATTGCTGCTCGTAAATGTGAAAGATGTGGGCGATTTGGAGCACATCTAAACCAATATAATCTAAATTTATGCCGTCATTGCTTTAGGGAGATAGCAGTGGAAATCGGTTTTATCAAATACAACTAACATGAGTCACGATATTGTTGCAGATGCACTAAGTAAGATAATGAATGCCAAAAAGACAGGCAAAACAATAGTTAAGATTAGAATGCACTCTAAATTATTACTTTCAGTTTTAGCCCTAGCTAAATTAAAAGGATATATTAAACATTATGAAATGGAAGGTTCTGTTTTAAGGGTAGAACTAGAAAAATTAAATGGTTGTGGCGCAATTAAACCTCGATTCGTAGTAAGTGTTTCAGAAATAGACAATTTTATCATGAGATATTTACCTGCAAGACATTTAGGAATGTTAATCATCTCAACTAACAAAGGATTAATGGCTCATCAAACTGCACAAGAAAAAAATCTAGGAGGAAGCTTATTAGCTTATTTCTATTAAAATGAGAAAACAAATGATCGAATCAATAGTTATTCCAGAAGGAGTTTCTTGTGAATTATCAGGTAAAACTTTAAGTTGTAAAAAAGGTTCCGAAACATTATCTAGAAAAATTATTGGTTCAGAATTAGAAATTTCAATTAAAGATGGAAAAATTATTATTGAATGTAAAAAGGGAAATAGATCTGATTATGCTTCAATAAAATCTTTAGAAGCACATATAAAAAATATGTTTACAGGTCTAAATCATTCATTCACATATTCTTTGGAAGCATGTAATGTTAGATTTCCAATGACTCTTAAAATAGATGGAAACAAATTTATAGTTACTAATTTTCTGGGTGAAAAAACACCAAGACTAGCAAAAATAGTCTCAGGAGCTAAAGTTGAAATAAAAGGACAAAAAATCATGGTTTCTTCAAATGATAAAGAATCTGCAGGTCAAACTGCTGCAAATATAGAAAAAGCTACAAGAGTGAGAAATAGAGATAGACGTATTTTCCAAGATGGCATCTATATTGTTTCAAAACCCGGGAGCGAATCACAATGAAATCCAAAAAACCATCTTTCCGTAGAGCAGATACTGAAAGACAATTAAGATTAGGAAAAAAAAGACCTAAACTTCAGAAATGGAGAAAACCACGAGGTCACCATAATAAATTAAGACTTAAGAGGGTAAGCTATCCAGCAGTTCCATCTGTAGGATATAAATCCTCTAGAAACGAGTCTGGAAAAATAGCTGGAGCGATTCCAGTAGTAGTTAACAATCTTACTGAGCTTAACAAACTAACTAAAGATAATGTTGCAATAATTGCTAGGACATTAGGTGCAAAAAGAAAAATAGAATTAATTAAAGTTGCAGAAGAAAAGAAAATTAAAATAATAAACTTAAGGAGAAAGAAATGAAATTAGATAAGAAAAAATCATTGGCAATAAAAACTCTAGGAGTTGGAAAGCAAAGAATAATCTTTAACACAGAAAGATTATCTGAAATAAAAGAAGCAATAACTAGACAAGATATCCGAGATTTAGTTGCAAGCAAAGCAATCACAATATTACCTATTAAAGGAAGAAGAACTATCCAAAGAAGAACTACTAGAAGAAGAGCAGGAAGTATCAAAAAAGTAGTCAATAGTAGAAAAAGAGATTACATGACTAGAACTAGAAAATTGCGAGGGTATATTGCAGAATTAAGAAAACAAGAAAAGATAGATTACGAATCTTATCTCAAGCTATATAAAGAGATTGGTGCTGGCAGATATCGTAGCAAAGCTCATCTTAAGGAGCATATAAAATGAAAAGAACAATCAGAAGAAGAAGACTAGAAGCAAAAACAGACTACAAGGCACGTTTAACACTTTTAAAGTCAGGTAAACCTCGATTAGTAGTTAGAAGAACAAATAAATATATCATTGCACAAATAGTTACAACTGATATTGCCCAAGATAAAGTAATCAAAAGTGTAATCTCCAAAGATTTAATCGCTAAGGGTTGGCCTGAAAGTAAAAAGGGAAGTTTAAAAAGTAAAGCAGCAGCATATTTAACAGGATATTTATTAGGAAAAGAAGTAAAATCTAAAGTGCCCAAAGCAATTTTTGACATTGGAATGTATCGTAATCTTGAAAAATCAAGATTATACGCAGTATTAAAAGGAGCATTAGATGCAGGTTTAGATATACCTCACAATCCAAACGTCTTAATTACTGACGAAGAAATATCAAAATTAGAAAACAAGGAGTTAATAACTAAATTAAAGAAATAAAATGACTGACAAAACAAAAGATATCATAGAAGCTGTTCCAGAAGAAATCGAAAAGCTTGAAAAGGAACAAGAAAAAATAATAGAAAAAGAAGAGTCGCCTACTCCCAGAAGGAGATTTTTTGAAAGAGATCCTGCAGTAGAAAGGCAAAGAGAATTAGAAGCATGGATTCCAAAAACAGAATTAGGTAAATTAGTAAAAGCTGGAAAAGAAAAGGATATAGATAAATTAATCTCTGCAAAAAGAAAAGTATTAGAACCAGAAATTTTTGATACTCTCTTAAATCTAGATACAGATCTTCTTTTAATAGGTCAAGCTAAAGGTAAATTCGGCGGTGGAAAGAGAAGAGCTTGGAGACAAACTCAAAGAAAAACTAAAGAAGGAAATGTTGTTACTTTTTCAGCAATGGCAGTAGCTGGAGATAAAAAAGATCATATTGGAGTAGGTTATGGAAAAGCTAAAGAAACTCTTCCAGCTAGAGCAAAAGCAATAAGACAAGCAAAATTAAATGTAATTAAAATAACAAGAGGATATGAATCAAAAGAAGATCACACCTCTGAACCCCATACCGTTCCATTTGTAGTTGAAGGAAAATGTGGAAGTGTAAGATTAAAATTAATTCCAGCTCCAAGAGGAACTGGTCTAGTTGTAGGTAATGAATTAAAGAAGATTTTAAAACTAGCAGGCATTCAAGACGTTTATGGAGCATCAAAAGGTCAAACAAGAACTACCTTTAATGTCGCAAAAGCATGTATTGACGCACTTAAGAAAACAAACGAGATGAAACTATGATTGCATTAATAAGAATATCTGGATTAGTAGAAATGCCTGAAAAGGCAAGAATAACCTTAGATAGAATTAGATTAAGAAGAAAATATTCTTTAGTTTTAATGGAACCCACAAAAGAAAATATGAGTCTTATTCAAAAAGTAAGAAATTTCATCGCATATGGTGCTATTGACAATAATACTCTTAAAGAATTATTAGAAAAGAGAGGACAATCTCTTTCAGGTAAAAAGATAGATGCAGAAAAAATAATTTCTCAAATAGGTAAAAAATCTCTTACTGAATTAGGATTAAAGCCTTTCTTTAGACTTCATCCTCCAAGAGGGGGTATAGACTCAAAAGTCCACTTCCCAATAAGAAAAGGGGTTTTAGGCGATAACAAGGAAAAAATTAATGATTTAATCAGGAGAATGTTATAAAATGTTTAAGATAAAAAAAAGAAAAAAATCAACGAGATATAGAGGATCTCAAACTCATAAGAGGGGCTCTCCTAACAGAACTAGAAGTAGAGGTAGTTCAGGTGGTCAAGGAATGGCAGGTACTGGTAAGAGAGGAGACCAGAAAAAATCTTTAGTAATAAATCAATTTGGAAATAATTATTTCGGAAAATCAAAAACATTGCGAAGAGGAAAGGCACCTATAAGATTAGAAGTAATTAACTTAGGGGATATAGAAAAAAGGATTCCAGGTTTAACTGCTAAAAAATTAGTAACCGAATCCAAAGGAAATTATGAAATCGATCTTACAGGATATAAACTATTAGGAACTGGCGAATTAAAAATCAAGGCAAAAATTACTGCTTCAGCAGCTTCTAATTCAGCCATAGAATCTTTAAAGAAATCAAAAATTGAATTAATTATAAAATCTTCCTCTGAAGAAGATGAATCAGAAGAAAGATCTAAAGACAAAGAATCTGAAAAACCGAAGAGCTTTAAGGAATTTAAGGAAGATAAAAAAGAATCGACACCTAAAACTGTAAAAAAAGCTAAAAAGTAATTAAATCTTAAATCATAAAATTTAGATCTTAACTTAAATACTAATTTTTTTCTCTTTAACTGCTCCGTTAAAATTTGCCTTTTCTTCAAGAGGTCCAAGAAGTTCAACACCTCTTAAATTTTATATAGTTCTATCACAAATAATATCCTAAACTGGACAAGTTCCAGAATTTAAATTTTCATTACCATTAATTTCACATGCACTAGTAGAAGTAATCCTCACATGACTACTAAATTAATTAAATCATCTAATCCATAATATGCCATAATTGAAAAAATATCATCACTTTCAAGACTAATACCTATACAAGTAGGTGTCTCACTCCAATATAAAAGTGAGTCACTAGCGGACTTTAAATTCTTATTTTTTGTAGGTCCATCAAGTAAATATCATCTAGTTTGATTAACCACATCCCATCTAAAATTAGAATTTAAATTCAATCTTTCTTCAATATTTAAATCAGCTTTTCCATCTAAATCTCGAGAATTATAATAAATTAAGTCTACATTTACTTGATTTTTTCAATATCTAATGAATGTAAAATATTCCAAAAGGTATTTCTAATAATTACAGAGGCAAGATACCAATCAGGCAAGTTTTCTTATCTAGTACTCCTAAATAAGTCCATCAACCATTCTTGGCTTCTCACAATGTCTAAAAATTGAGATTCATATCAATCCATTCTTTAAAAAAAGTCAACGTTCTTTTTCAATATTTATATATTTCAAGATCCTAAACTAATGGAAACCCTCAGGTTTAAAAACTTCTTTTTTTAATACATATTATGGATAAATTAAACATCTTGAAACAAGATATTTCCATTTTTGGAAATGCTCTTTTAAGTGAAATTATATTCTCACTGGAAACTGGTAAGAAACTCTCAAGAGGGTCATTACTATGAACTTACAAAGCATATTATATAATATTCCAGAAGTTAAACCTCCAGTTGAAAAGAAATTAGGATTCAATGTAAAATTAAAATGGACTCTAATAATTTTAGTGGCTTTTTTTGTTTTAGCAAACATTCCTCTTTATGGTTTAGCTCAAAACTCTTTAGAACAATTTGAATATTTGGCTATAATTTTAGGAACTGATTTTGGAAGTATCATCAGCTTAGGTATCGGTCCAATAGTTATGGCTTCTATTATTTTACAATTATTAGTGGGCTCAGGTCTTCTTAAAATAGATACTAATCGTGCAGAAGGTAAAAGATTTTTTCAAGGACTTCAAAAAATAGGAGTTATAGTATTTATAGTATTTGAAGCAATGGTTTATGTCTTAATGGGTGGTCTACAAGCAAACCCTGGACTAACTGGAATAGTAATCTTTCAATTAATTATAGGCGGATTTGCAATAATGTTTATGGATGAAGTTACTTCCAAATGGGGATTCGGTTCAGGAATTTCATTGTTTATTGTTGCAGGAGTATCTTGGAGAATTTTAGCAGGTCTTCTACAATTTATTAGTCCAACTGGAGAAAATTGTTTAACTCACTTTTCAACAACTCCCTGTTCAGGTGCATTACTAATAATTATACAATCAGTAGTTCAAGGAACACCCAATGAAGCACTATTAGCTTTATTAGTCATAGTTGTAACTGTTTTAATCTTTTTAGCAGTAGTTTGGGCTCAAAGTTTAAAAGTAGAAATTCCATTGTCTTATGATAGATTAAGGGGATATAATATCAAATGGCCTCTAGCATTTTTCTATGCTTCAGTCCTTCCAGTTATTTTAGTTTCAGCACTAATTGCAAACATACAATTATTCGGCGGATTATTAGAAAACTCATTAGGTCATGCAACTTTCTTAGGAAGTTTCTCTCAAGGGCAAGCAGTATCAGGTTTAGCATATTGGTTAGGAAGTTCAAACATTTTAGAAATAATAATAAGGACTCATCAATTGCCTCTAAGATATGGTATACAAGCAATAACTCATTTGCTATTTTTCATGTTTTTCTCAATGGTATTTGCCATCTTCTGGGTAAAAACTGCAGGAATGGATGCTGCAAGTCAAGCTAAAAAAATAATCTCTTCAGGATTACAAATTCCAGGATTTAGAAAAGATGAAAGAGTATTAGAGTCCATACTTTCAAGATATATACTATCATTAACTGTAATGGGCGGTTTAGCGATAGGTTTATTGGCTGCAATAACTAATTCATTAGGAGCATTAACATCAGGCACAGCAATTTTATTAGCAGTAATGATTATGTATCAACTTTATCAAAATATCGCGCAACAACACGCAGTAGATATGCATCCTGCACTAAAAAACATGGTGGCTTAATTAATGAAAGAACTAAAAACACTTTTCACAGTAATGCTTGTCAGCATCATTATAGCTATAGCTTGGAATTCAGTTCCAGGAATACGAGCAGGGGCTCATTCAGCATTAGATCCCACATTAGGAACACTTTTAGATTTACATTTAAATATAGGTTTTCTAATTGCTACCGCAATTATCGCTTTGATAACTACTATAGTTCAAAAATATGCTACTGATCAAGCAACTATAAAGCAAATAAAACAAGAACAAAAAGCTCTTCAAGCAGAAATGAAACAATATAAGGAGCACCCTGAAAAATTAATGGAACTTCAGAAAAAATCCATGGAATTAGTTTTCAAAACAATGCCTCTAACTATGCGCCCATTAGTATATACTGCCGTTCCATTCATACTCCTTTTTAGATGGTTCGGAGATTATTTTATTGCCACGCCTGTAAAAATATTCGGATTCTTTTCATGGCTTTGGGCATATATACTATTTTCAATAGTATTTTCTTCAATATTTAGAAAAGCATTTAATGTTCATTAAAAAAATAATTTTTAATTAAGAATTATTTAACATATTTTTTTAACTGATCGCCATGCAATCTTACAAGTTTTTCATCACTTGTTTTAACATAACCCATATCAAATCTATTCAAATCGAAATTCTTATCAAGAATCTCTTTAAATATTCTTAAAGAAAGTTTAATTCCATCATCAACACTCATTTCATCTTTAAAATCTTTTCTTAATATTTCTTTAACTTTTTCATCATTTTCACCAATTGCATTAGCCCTATATGAATAATAATTTCCAGGAATATCTGAAGTATATAAGTAAGATTTTCCTTTAGAAACTCCTCCAACTAAAAATACTGAAGCAAAAGGTCTAGCCCCCCCATATTGAGTAAACATTTGTTTCTTATCTGCAATCATTCTAATAATACTTACAGGTTCAATAGGAGAATCATAACTAACTCTATTCTGTTGAGCTAAAACTTGTGCATGATCTACTAAAATCCTAGCATCTGCAAGAATTCCAGCAGCAGTAGCCACAATATGTTCATCTATTTCAAAAATTTTATTAGCAGACTCAGGTGCAATTAATTTATCCCTTATCCTTCTATCGGAAACAATAACTACTCCATCTTTACAAGCCATTCCAATGCTTAAGCTGCCTAGCTTAACAGTCTTCTCAGCATATTCTACTTGAAGTAGATGTCCATCTGGAGAGAACATTGTAGCGGCTCTATCATAGCCCATTGCTTGATGTTGCATTTCATTTGGTAGTTCCATAAGAATTTCCTCAATACTTTTTAGAATAAGCCCTATTTAAGCTTTACCCTGAGCAAGCTCAATACTTCAAACTATCAATACCATATGACAAATTTTAAAAAATAAGATTACAATCTAATATCATGGGAGATATAAATGTTTATTCAGAACAAGATAACTATCTGAATTTTCAGAATCTCAGACCAGATTATGTAAATGCAATAGATAAGTCAATAGAATTCGCTACAAATTATATCTCTTCAAGTTTAAAGATTACTTTAGCAGATTTTTGCTGCGGTACTGGAAACAATACCAAGCTAGTTGCAGAAAAACTTAGAGGTATAAAAAAAGCAATTTTAATAGATATAAATGAAGGTTTTCTTAAAATAGCTAAAGATTCTAAAATAGAAACAAATCAAATAGAAATTGTAAATACTGATATATTAAAAGCTAGATTTGATGCAAATTGCGATTTAGTATTATCTATCTTTGCATATCATCATGTTCCAGATAAAGACAAATCTAAATATTTGAGCCAAGTCAAAAAAGCTTTGAAAAAAGGAGGTATTTTGATACTAACTGAAATTTATTTTGATAATCCACAAGAATGTTTAAAATATTATCGGAAATTATATGAATCTATCAATAAAGAAAAACTTATTCCAGGACTAAAAGACTTTTTAGAACAAACTGCTAACAGCCAAGATTTCGAATTCAAAGTTTCTAAGAAATTTGCAGATGAACAATTTCTAAAAGAAGGATTTAAAAAACTAGCTGAAAAACAGATATATCCTACAGATAATTCATTCGGTAAAGGGCAAGGTACTTTCGTCCAAGTTTACAAATTCTAATTTATAACTTACTGAGTAAAATAAAACTTCCCATCTTTATAATTTTTAAGAACTTTAGCACTTGGAAGATAAATTGGATAAGGCAAATCACTCATTTCAAACCATCCCCATTCAGTTATTTCATCTGGCTCCTTAACTTCCACGTTACCTTCAAAATCGTCTGAAAATAATCCTATGGTCACAAAATGAGCAGTTTCGATAATATCATTATTAACACAAATCACTTTCACATTTTTTAATTTAATTCCAGTCTCTTCAAGAACTTTTCTCCTTGCTCCATCTTCAAATTTCTCACCAAAACGCAATTTCCCTCCAGGCATAGTCCAAGTTCCAGCACCATTTAATTCACTTGAAGCCTTTTCAGGATCTTCATGTCTTTTTCCAAGCAAAATCTTTCCCTCTCTAAAAAGCATAACTCCAAATCCAACTCCTATTTTTTTATTTTCATCCATCAACTGAAAGGGTATAATTGAGTATTTATAATTTTATATCTTAAATCTAAAATTCGTGTTACACAAATCTTTATATATCAAATTTCCATCCATAAAATATGGCAAATGTTACTGCAAGATTAAAAATTAAAGGCAATTTATTTGAAATTCATGTAGACTTAGATGAAGCACTTAAAGTAAAAGCAGGCTCAGGAGATATAGTCTCGGCATTAGATTCACAAAATATTTACAATGACATTAAAAAAGGACACGTTGCTCCTCAAAAAGATTTAATTGATGCATTTGGTACCTCAGACATATATGAAATTGCTAAAAAAATAGTTACTTCTGGAGAAGTTCAAAAAACTCAAGAATTCAGAGATGCAGAACAAGAAGCGAAAGTAAAACAAGTTGTCAACTTAATAATTAGAAACGCAGTTGATCAACACGGACGCCCTTATACCGAAGATAGAATAAAAAAAGCAATTCAAGAAGTACATTATTCATTTACAAATGAGCCTGCAGAAAAACAAATGGGCAAGGTTATGGAAAAATTAAAAGAAATAATTCCTATAAAAATCGAAACTAAAAGAATAAGATTAGTAATTCCAGCTAGATTTACAGGACAAGTTTATGGTTTACTCAAAGACTATAAAGAAAAAGAAGAATGGTTGAACAACGGAGATTTAGAAACAATAATAAATATTCCTGCAGGTCTTCAATTAGATTTCTATGACAAAATTAATGGTGTAACCCATGGTGCTGTTCAGAGCGAAGAATTTAAAGATTAATATGGATAAAACAATTTTAGTTGATGGAATGGGTACAATATACAATGAAGAATTTCAGCCTAATGAAAAATTATTAACTATTCTAAACTCATTCACAAATTCCAAAATTTTAGTCGTCAATAAATTTAGAGAGAAAGGTTCTCAAGCTTTAGGAAAAAATATTTCAAATTCCTTTTCTCTAGAAGAACAAGGAATTAATAAAAATGATCCTGAATATTTTAAACTATTAATGGAGAAGTTCGACATCTCTCCGGAAAACCTAATTTATTTTGAACATAATTCAGAAAATGTAGAAACAGCCAGCAAGTTAGGAATTAAGTCAATTCACTATACTGGAAATAATAATGAAATCAAATTGTTTTTAGAATCAAATCTATAAAAAATTTTCACAATAGAAATCTTTTTAAAGACTATTTAACAAGAAAAGCAATAGCAGAAAGTTTAAGGACTGTTATTTTTATTAAAATATGGATACAAACACTGAGGCACACGAAGCCGAAAATCAAGAAGACGTTCAATCTGAAGAACCTAAAAAGAGAAGAGTAGTAGTTCCAGGAGAAGTAATTGTTTCTGGAGAGGATTTTCTACCTGGAGAAGGAACAAGACGCGAAGGCAATGATGTTCTAGCTTCAAGATATGGCTTAGCAGAAGAATCTGGAAGAGTAGTCAAAGTTTTAGCCATCACAGGTGCATTTATTCCTAGAAGAAATAATGTAGTGATTGGAAGAATAAGTCAAATAACTTCAAATGGATGGGTAGTTAGTATCGATTGTGCTTCTTCAGCATTTATCCCAATTGACGAATCTCCTAGATTCATAAATAAAAGCGAAATGGATCAATTTTTAGATGTAGGTGATGCAGTCGCAGCAAAAATTTGGTCAATGGGTCCAAGAGGAATAGACCTAGCACTAAAAAGTAGAGGATTAGGAAAATTAGATGGCGGTTTCTTATTCAGAGTAATTCCAAATAGAGTTCCAAGAGTAATAGGTAGAGAAGGCAGTATGATTAACTTAATAAAAGAAAAAACAGGATGTGAAATTACAGTTGGTCAAAATGGTTGGATCTGGATAAAAGGAAAAGATATTGAATCTCAAATAAAAGCTAGAAAAGCAATAGAGATGGTAACAGATAAGATTTATCTATCAGGATTAACAGACAAAATGGAGGCGTGGTTTGCAGATAATTAAAATGGCAATGAAAAGAAAAGACGGCAGAAGTTTAACAGATATTAGAAAGATGGAAGCTAAAGTAGGCGTAATTCCAAATGCAGACGGTTCAGCAATGTTCAAAATGGGAGATACTATTGCAATAGCTGCAGTTTATGGTCCTAAACATTTACATCCTCAGCATATGCAAAATCCACAAACTGGAATTTTAAGATGTAGTTATGATTTAATGAGCTTCTCAGTAAATGACCGAAAGAAACCAGGACCATCTAGAAGATCACAAGAATTATCAAAAGTTACTCAATGGGCTTTAGAACCTGCAATCGATTTACAAGATTTTCCAAGCACAGTTGTAGATGTTACTATTCAAATAATTCAAGCAGATGCTGGAACAAGAACAGCAGGAATTAATGCCGCCTCATTAGCTTTAGCCCATGCCGGAATTCCAATGAAGAATTTAGTTTGTTCAATTGCAATTGGTAAATTAGATAAAGACATTGTAGTCGATTTAGACAAATCAGAAGAAGATTTTGAAGGTGGAGAAGGACCCACAGATTTTCCATTAGCAAAATTAGCAAATACTGATCAATATACCTTAGTTCAATTAGATGGAAAAATACAACCTGACAAAGTAAAAGAAGTATTAAAATTAGCAGATGATGCATGTGCAAAGATTTATGAAATTCAAAAAAATGCATTAAAGGAGATAGTTGAACAATGAGCATAATGGAACCTACAAACATTTCAAAAGAAACATTAAAATCAATGTTAGAGAAAAATAAGAGATTTGATGGTCGAGGCAGTATGGACTTTAGAAATGTAGAAATTGAGTTAAATATATCCAATAAAGCAGAAGGCAGTGCTAGAGTAAGACTTGGAAAAACTGAAGTTTTAGCAGGAATAAAATTAGCTCCTGGAAATCCTTACCCAGATTCATTAGACAAGGGCAATTTAATGGTTTCAGGAGATTTAACCCCCTTAGCTTCACCTCATTTTGAATCAGGACCTCCAGGTTTCGCAGCAATAGAATTACCTCGTCTTCTAGATCGTGCAATCAGAGAATCTGGAATGATAGATTTGAAAAAATTAGTAATTAGAGCTGGTGAGAAAGTTTGGACAGTGTTTATCGATGTTTATCCAATAAACGATGATGGTAATTTATTAGATGTTTCACTTATTGCATGTGTTGTAGCATTAAAGAAAACAATGATTCCAAATCTAAAAGAAAATGATCTTCCAGATTATAAAACTCCTTCAAAAACACCGTTACCAATTTCTGAAGAAACTTTTCCTTTATCATTTAGTTTTTTCAAATTTGGAAATTATCTAGCAATGGATCCTACAAGAGAAGAAGAAGAAATGTCAGATGTACGAATTAATTTTGGAATTTCTAAATGGAATGGACAATATATGATCAACTCTTCTCAAAAGAGTGGTTCTAGTCCATTTTCTCGAGCTGAGCTTGAAAAAATAGCTGAAATTTTACCACAAAAGTTCGATGAAATAAACGAAAGAATTAAAAACTATCTATAAGACCTCATATTATGAAAACTCAATTTAGTAAATACGAAACCGCAAGAATTATTGGTGCTAGAGCCTTACAAATTGCCATGGATGCTCCTTTATTAATTAAGATATCTGATGCAGAATTAAAAGACATGAGGTATGATTCTATAAAAATAGCTGAAAAAGAGTTAGCTTCAGGAGCATTGCCTATTTCAATTCATAGACCTCTTCCTCAAAGAAAGAAAGACAAGTTAACTGCAGTCAAAGAAGAAAAATATTCTGATGAAGAACTTGCTGCAAAAGAGCAAGAAGTAGAGAAAGAAATTGCTGAAGCAGCAGAAGAATTAGGTTTAGTAGAAGAGGATGAGTCAGAAGTAGCCGCTAATTCAACTGAAGAAATATGATCTTCAAGTTAATACTAAAAAACAAACTTTTATAAATTGCAAAAAACAACTCTATATATGAATAAAAGAGTTTACAAATTAACATTTATTTTTTTAGCGTCCATTTTAATGATTGGAATGGTTAGTGCATTTAGTTTCTCAGGATTTTTCAAGAATATGTTTTCTAGTCCAATTACTGGAAATGCAATTCAGGAAGGAGTTTCTGATTCATCAAATACAAATATAATTAATCCTGTAGAATCAGATTCATCAGATAGCACTTCAGTATGTATTGATTCAGATTCTGGAATAGAAAATGAAGTTCCTGGAAGCGTAATAGTTTCAACAGAACAAGTTACTCGTTCTTACATTGATAAATGCACTGCGATCGATGCTCATGCAGAATATTATTGCAAAGCAGGTAAACAGCAAGTAGAATTATCAACTTGTAAATATGGTTGTGTTAATGGAGCATGTCTTACACAAGAGCAACAAGTAGCAATCACTGAAATTGCTTCTAAATTAGAATCAGATACTGAAAGTCAACCTCCTGAACCTTCAACATGTGGTAGCTATGAATTAACTTCCCCATTAGGAGCTACAGCAAGTAGTCAATTCAAAGGATATACAGTCACAAATACATTTGATAACGATGCTGAAACTCATTGGTATGGAAATCCTGACGAATCTTATCCTAAATGGATTTATTTTGATTTAGGTTCTGAAAAATGTGTTAATGGTCTAGACTTAAATGTTTTTATCTGGGATGTCCCATTAACCTTAGACTTCCAAATTTCAAATGATGCACTAAACTGGAAAACTATCGGCGAACCTCAAACAATAACTCAAGGTGGAAAATTTGAGCACTTTAATATTCCAGAAACTGCTGCAAGATATGTACGAGTTCATGAAATAACTGGAAAGAGAGGATATGGTACTTTAAGTGAAATAAAATTCAACACTGCTCCAATTGGAAATTCTGAAAAACCAAAAGCAAATGTTCAAATTAAAAATACTGTTGGAGATTCAACACCTGATAAGTTTTACGAGATAAACGGCAGAAGAGTATATATTGAGATTGATGGTCAACCTGTCGAGGACTATTTCGGTTAAGATTATTAAAAAGTCTAGAATAGAATAGTTTAAAAACCTCTTTTTACCAAATATCTTATATACATTTCAAAATGGCGAATACCAAGAAAAAGGATATATTAGAAAAGGCTGAAGAATTTGTAGAGTCAGCTGTAAAAGAAGTAGCTAAAGAAATAAAAAGTGTTGCAAAAAAAGTTTCTAAAGCAGTTTCAGAAGTAGCAGAAATTGAATCTGATAAGCTCTCTAAACATTCATCTAAAAAGCCTAAGGAGTCAGCAGAATCAAGTGATAAGAAGGCAAAAATTGCAAAGCTTCTTGAAAAGGCAAAGCTTTTGGAAGGATCAGTTAAAGATGAAGGATCAGTAGATCTAAAAAAGAAATTAAAATCTGAAGATGAAGAAAAAGTAGATACATTAGTTCCTATGGAAGATTATCTAAAATCTTCAATTCACTTAGGAACCAGAGTAATAACTCCAGATATGAGGAGATTTGTTTATAGAAGGAGAGCAGATGGATTAGCGGTTTTCAATACTTCATTATTAGATGACAAAATTAGAGAAGGAGCAGAATATTTAGCTAAATATTCTCCTGAAAAAATTATTCTTGCCTGTAAAAGAGAAGCGGGTTGGAAAGCTGCATCTAAATTTGCTGAAATTACAGGAGTAAGAGTATTTCTTAAAAAATATCCTGCCGGAATTTTAACAAACACTAATTTAGAAAATTTCACTGAAACCGATCTAGTATTTATTTGTGATCCATGGATCGACAAAAATGCTTTAGAAGATGCAAATAGAATTGGAATCGATGTTCTTTCAATTTGCGATACAAACAATTTCACAAAAGGCATTGATAAAATAATTCCTGGAAATAATAAAAGCACAAAGAGTATTGGAATGATTTTCTATCTTTTAACAAAATTATATGTTGAGGCTAGAGGTCTAAAGAAAGACATTCCCCCAATTCAAGAATTTGTAGACGGATGGGATGAATTACAACCTCCAAAATAATTTTTAGTTTCAATTCTATTTGAAGTCATATAAAGTTTTAAATATTCTTTTGAGGATATTTAGTTATGAATTTCAAGTTTACTAAAGGAAAAACAATCTTTTCTTTAATCGCAGGATTTTTATTAGGATGGTTTATTTATTTCTTAAGATCTCAATGTGTCAGCGATACTCTTATTGCATCAAGTTGTTCTTTTAGGGCAATCTTATTTTTTGGTTTTATTTTCATATCTATCATCTTAATCTATATTATTTACAGCTTATTCCAAGCTAAATAATTCACACAAAAATATGCCTACTAATCTTATCAATCTTCATGATCTATTTTGTTCGAAGTTTAAGATATACTAAAAAGCCGAAATAAGTAAAAATATAAAAAATACTACTGCTAAAATTAAAACTATTATTGGAATACATGCTGCTAAAGCACATCGTCCTTTTGGAAGGTCATGATATTTAGATAAACCCATGGACATTACAATTATAGAATAAATTATAGATAGCCATCCAATAAATGGAATAACTGCTAAAATTATAAACGGAATAATTCCATAAGTGCAGGCATTAAAACTATCTGAATAACATCCAGTTCCACCCATTAGCTTAATTACTAGATGAGTAACTCCAGAATAAACAAACAATCCTATTCCGAAAATTATTAAGTAGAGAAATGCCGATAAAATTGAGTAAAACATTCCTGCACCTGCATAACCTCCAGACTTATAAAGCACACCTACAAACATAAAAATAACCATCGTCAAAAGAAAAATTGAAATAACTGCACAAATAAATGCTAGCCCTAAGGCATTTCCTATTCCTGACTCCTTAATCCTACTAAAAAGTTCTTCAGGATTAGAAAATAATAACTTAAATCTGTCCATATAACTCAAATCAGATTGAGTAGGCACTTTTATTTTATTAGAAGGAGATTTTTCAGTTCTATTTGAAAAGGCGAAGTCAATTTCTTTTTCACTATATCCCTTATCCAACAAAACAGAGGTAATTTCTTTTTTACTATATCCCTTATCCAATCCTTCCATAATATAATTTTTCAAATCAATCATTACCTAAAAATAACAAATAAGAATTAATAAATCTTCCCTATAAGAAGATTTATAAATCTTCCAAGATTCTTACAAATATGAACTTACAATACTTATTTTATATATTGGGCGTTATTTTTCTATTTGCAACGGTCTCTTATTTCGCATCAAATTTCCTATTTAACTTATCAGATGGGTTAAAAACTATAATTTTGGTTTTAACAATCATAGTATTTTTTGCATTAGGAGAAGTAATGGAGGAAAAAGACATTTAAAATGGTATCAGTATATCCTTATTGGTTAAGTCCATTCGGTTGGGGCATATTTTTTATAGGATTAGTTCTAGCAATAATTCTATTCGCAATTAAAAAGAAATTTGCACCTGTAATGCATCTAGTTTCGGTAGCTACCTATATTTTCACAATCGGATTCATCAGTGCTGCTTTCGATATTGGTAAAAATGGAGTCTTATTATTATTAGCACTCTCAGCAGTAATTTTCATATCTTTAGGATTTTACTTTAGTTCTAAGTCCAATGTAGAGAAAGAAAAATTTGCAAGTAAGATCCCTTCAAAAAGATGAAATTTAAACTAATATTCGGCATAGCTATTCCAGTAATAATTATAATCGTATTAGCAATCTTAGGAAGTTCTAATTCAGGATTTTCGTTAGATCAAAAATATATTGATAAAATTGCAGTAGCGGACGTTTATTATAACGATCAATTAAGAAATAGCGTATTTATTGGAAATATCACTATGCAAAATGATTATTTCTTAGGGAAAAGACATTCATTACCAATTTTAACTGCATGTTTAATCGACTCTCAAGATATAAACTCTCCATTAGATGCCGGAACAGTATTTTATAGTGAAGGAGACATGGATTATAGTCCAAATAGTTTAACGGGATATATGAATTATGATATGGGCTATGGAAATTACGATCAGATAGTAAGTATCGATTTACCTGCAAATAGTGAGAAAATTGTAAAGGTTTATCTTAATCCTAATTATGCATATTATCAAGATAATTCACAATTGTTAGAATATTACAAACCTTATGAAGAATTGGTAATTATGAAGTTAGACTCTAATTATTATTCTAGAGGATGTTATGCTGCTCAAAAAGTTGATTTTGAAAATGGAATCCATATTCCTTTAATTATTAATTAGAATTCTATAAGTAACTTTTATATAAACTCAGTGATTATCTACCTTATGAAAAGAATAGAGGATTATTTTCTGATCGGAGATTTACATTCTTCAGCGTTAGTTTCAAATTCAGGTTCCATTGATTGGCTTTGCCTTCCTCATTTCGATTCACCAAGTATTTTTGCCAATTTATTAGATAAAAATGCAGGTTATTTCAGTATCGATATGCCCAATCATCAATCTTTAGCAAGTTATATTCCAAATACAGCCATATTAAATATCAATTTCAAAAATAAAAAATCAGAATTTAGTGTTAATGATTTCATGTTGCCTCAACCTAAACCTCATTGTCAATCTCATTTTTTAATTAGAAAATTTAAGGGTATAAAAGGGATCTCAAAAATAAAGTTAAATTTTAGTCCAAAACCTAATTTTAATATTACAAAAGTAAAATACAAAATAGAGAACAATACAATCACTATTACCAATGAAGGAGATATAATCTTGTTGCATTTTCCAGAAAAAGCTTCAATAACTAAATTAAAAGACTCAATTGAAATAATTTTTTCTTTAAATACTAATGAAGAGATACAAATATTACAAGAATATAGAAAAGCTAATTCAGAAAGTCCAAATTTAAAAAGAAATTTTGAAAAAGAAACTTCCAAATTTTGGAAGTCATGGTTAAAAGATAAAAGATTTTTTGGAAATAATAACTCGGACTTAATTCGTTCAGCAATAACTCTAAAATTGAGCCAATATTATACCACCGGTGCATTAATTGCAGCTCCAACTACTTCATTACCAGTTGTCATCGGAGGGGTGAGAAATTGGGATTATAGGTATGTATGGATTAGAGATGCGACATTTACATTATATGCGTTTCATATATTACACTGTCATGAAGAAGCTTTAAAATTTTCAGATTATCTAAATAAGATTATTGAAAAAAATAATAAAAAAGATTTTCAATTGCACCCTTCATACACTATTCATGGTGAAAAAACTCCTCCTGAAAGATATTTAGAAAATTTTTCAGGGTATGCAAATTCTAAGCCTGTTAGAATCGGAAATAATGCCACAAATCAATCCCAATTAGATGTTTATGGCTCATTATTAGATTCATATTATCTAATGACTAAGCATAAAGTTCTAACAAAATTAATTCCTGATAAAAATAAAATTATGAAAATAGTAAAAAAAATATCAATGATATGGATGAACAAGGAAAGAGGCATCTGGGAAATGAGAAAACATCAAGAGCATTTTACTTATAGTAAAGTGATGGCGTGGGTGGGAGTAGATCGCGCATTGAGATTATCCGGTGAATTAAACTTTTCAAAAGAAGAGATTAAATTTTGCCAAAAGTTAAAAGATAAAATTAATAATTGGATTTGGAAAAATTGCTATAATGAAAAAAGAAAGAATTTTGATTTATATCCCAATGCAAATCATTCAGATGCAACAAACTTTTTCTTAGTATTAGTGCACTTTTTAAATCGACACGATCCTAGAACAAAAGAAATAATCGAAAACACTTATCAAGAATTAAGGGAAAATGATTATTTAATAAATAGATATTTAGTAAAAGATGGGCTTCCAGGAGTAGATTCTCCATTCGTACTTTGTACATTCTGGTATATTTCAGCGTTAGCTGCGCTGGGAGAAACAAAAAAAGCAGAAGCGATTTTTAATAAATTCAAATCTCAATTTTCTCCGAGCGGATTATTATCTGAAGAGATAATCGCAAAGTCAGGGGAATATCGAGGGAATTACCCACAATCTTTTTCACACATGGGTTTAATCATGGCATTACATTTTATTAATAAATATAAATAAATTTATTTTACCTCATTTTTAACTAATTTAGAAAGAAGTCTTTCCAGAGAGTAGTCATAAGCCCCTTGAGTAAATTCTTCAACATCGATGGGGAAAAAAATTCTCCAGATTTTATTGAAATCTTAGTAGTTACTACAGATTCTAATACTTTAGATAACGGAATCCACATCCAAGTTTTATATCCTAACTATTCATTAGAAATTGCATACATCCTGTACATATTAAATTTTATTTGAAGACTAGAATATTTTTTTGATTTATTAGCATATATGGGATAACTATTATACTTGTGAGTTATTTTTAGGTTTTTAATATCCACAAAAATAAATCCAAAATTAGGAATTAGTATTAAAAAGTCAGACCTTTTACCAGACATACTTTCTCTAAATGCCTAAGAAAAATTATTTGTTTCTTGACTAATATCTAAGTAAGGAATTTTATGTTTATCTAACCATTCCATAAATTTCTTTTCAGTATCAGAACCTTTTTTTATATTAATATTAACTTCCATATTTAAACCAATATCTAAGTTTATTTATTCTTTATTGTTCTAAATTTTTATTAATAATTATAAAAAACAAAACATTAAATACTATTTGAAATTTCAAAGCCAATGAAATTTCAAATATCAAAAAAATATACCCTATTTTTAGCAACTGCAGGGATTTTATTAGCAAGCGGGCGTTACATGGTAAATTCAGTTATTAAAGAATCAAATAAAAAAATTAAAACTGCAAATGAATATTTAGAAAGAGCAAAATCTCCTGAAAATAGTTCTTCCAACTTGGTTAGAATCCTAAATAATTCTCCAAGAATGAACGATTCATCTAGATATATACTCCGTCGCTAAATTTTAGAAACATTTATATACTCTTTTCTCTGAACTTTTCTACTTTACAATGTTAATTGTTATGAGTGCCTTACAATCATCGTCGGAACTACTCAGAACTGACACGCAGATAAGGTATGATGTATGCAAATAGAAACTATACTTCTTAGTTAGATATTATATTTACAACAAAGTTCAGTCGTTGGAGGATAGAGTGAGACACGATTTCTCTTAAAATAGGAACAATGTTCCTGACATCGTGAAAAACCATTATATGGTAAATCCAGTTTATCCTGCTGGCGGCTGCGGCTATTTGGTTTGCAATTAGACATGCAAGTCTTTGTGTTTCGCAAGAAATAGAAGGCATACTGCTCAGTAACACGTAGTCAACCTGCCCTCAAGCCTGTGATACCTTCGGGAAACTGAAGTTAATAACGGATAAGAGATTATTTCTGGAATGATTTTTCTCTGAAAGTTTGCGTGAGGATGGGACTGCGGCTGATTAGGTAGTTGGCGGGGTAACTGCCCACCAAGCCAATGATCAGTAAGGGCTCTTAGCGGAGAAGCCCTGAGAGGGAGTCTGAGATACTACTCCCAGCCCTACGGGGTGCAGCAGTCGGGAAAATTTTGCAATGCGCGAAAGCGTGACAGAGCAAGCCAAAGTGCTTTTCTATAATTGAAAAGCTTTTATGAGATCTAAACATTCTCATGAATAAGGACTGGGAGAGACTGGTGCCAGCCGCCGCGGTAATCCCAGCGGTCCAAGTCGCAGCCACATTTGTTGGGTCTAAAACATCTGTAGCTTGTTGTGTAAGTCTTTTGTGAAATCTGGCCTCTTAAGGGTCAGGCGTGCAAAAGATACTGCACAGCTAGAGACCGGGAGATGTAGAGAGTACGAAAAGGGTAACGGTTAAATGTGTTGATCCTTTTTGGACTAACAATAGCGAAGGCACTCTACAAGAACGGATCTGACAGTGAGGGATGAAGGCTAGGGGCGCAAAGTGGATTAGATACCCATGTAGTCCTAGCAGTAAACACTGCACACTAAACATTGGGGCCTCCTCGAGAGGTTTCAGTGCTGCAGGGAAGCCGAAGAGTGTGCTACCTGGGAAGTATAGTCGCAAGACCGAAACTTAAAGGAATAGGCGGGGGGATACTACAACGAGTGACGCGTGCGGTTCAATTAGATTATACACCGTGAACCTCACCAGGATCGACAGCAGAATGAAGGTCAGTCTAAAGGGCTTACCTGACACGCTGAGAGGAGATGCATGGCCGACGTCAGCCTGTGTCGTGAGATGACCTGTTAAATCAGGTAACAGGCGAGACCCGTGTGTATATTTGATTTTCACAATATACAGACTGCTTGGGTAACCAAGAGGAAGGTGCGGGCTACGTTAGGTGAGTACATCCCAAATACCCTGGGCTACACGCGCGCGGCAATGCTGCATTCAAAGGGCTGCGACTCCGAAAGGAGAAGCCAATCTCATAAACTGCAGCTTAGTTCAGATCGAGGATTGCAACTCATCCTCGTGACGCTGGAATTCGTAGTAATCGGATTTTATCAGAGTCCGGTGAATATGTCAATGTCCCTTGCACTCACCGCCCGTCAGACCAACCGAGTTTTGCATTGGCGAGGCTCGTCAGAGACGAACCTTTGTAAGACAAGGTAGGTTAAGTCGTCACAAGGTATCCGTAGGGGAACCTGCGGATGGATCACCTCCTAAATTTCAAGAACTAATAGTTCTTGAACACATTCAAGAATTAATTTATTAAATTAAAAATTTTTGATGTTTTAAATTTGAATTTGTTTTCGGATATATTATTTTCTTAAGATTAGTTTCTATTTGCATACGCCGAGAATATTAAAAATATTCTCGTTCATAACAATTCTCATTATAGAGTACAAATGATAGCTCCCCTCAAGGGAGTTTGATGTAGAAAGAATTAAAAACAACCAGGACGAAAACCCGATAAGGGTGAAGAGATCATTGCAAGTTTTGGAACTTGTAAAAACCTTTTTTAAAAGGTTCGTGCTCTTTAATCCTTAACTTTCTTTTTTAAGAAAGTTGTAAAGGGCCTGTAGTCTAGTGGTAAAACGCCCCGCTTGCACCGGGGGGTCGCGAGTTCGATTCTCGCCGGGTCCAGTTCGTTTACAAAAATGAATCGAACTTTGCATCCTTGTTTTTAATTCAAGTCACAAATCATATTCACTTATGATTAATTCATAAAATGAATTAATCAAACAGAGAATTCAGTAAGGATTAAATCTAAACTGAATTGCTCAGTATGTGAACAACTGGTGTTTCATCGACGATGAAATATCAAGCTGAGACGGTAGCGCAAGTTACCTTTATATTCAATGAAGCAAGAAGGAAAGACAAACAATGTTTTCCAAACACAGCGACACTCATTTTTAAATGAGTAAGTTTTGTAAGGAAGGTTATAAATTTTGTAATTTGATTTTATTTAAGCTCTTAGAGGAATAGCTAGGCTTGAATTTTGAAGACGGACGTGGCAAGTTGCGATAAGCTTAGGGTAGCCGCATGCAGGCATTGAACCTAAGATCTCCTAATGCGAGAACGTACTCGCAAGAGAATTCTGAGAAGAAGAAAGACGCCGGGAACTGAAACATCTTAGTACCGGTAGGAAAAGAAAACAATTGTGATTCCCTTATTAGCGGCGAGCGAAAAGGGATGAGGGCAAACTGAATCTCCTTGCGAAAGTGAGGCAGAGATGTGGTAAAGATACTTCAAAAACTTCGGTTTTTGAGGCACAGAAAACTCTGTTTTCTGTGAATGGCTAAGTCATCGAATTGAAGTTCTCTGGAATGAGATATCTTAGAGGGTGATAATCCCGTAAATGAAGATGATATGTTGTTCTTTAATAGAGTAGGGCTCCCTGGATTGGAAGTCCGAATATGGCTAGATTAATAGCCAACCCTAAATATCAATTCAAGTCCGATAGCGAACATAGTACCGCGAGGGAAAGCTGAAAAGTACTCTTAATCGAGGGTTAAAAGACTTGAAATCTAAGAGTTACATGATGGTTACGGCATTACGGTGTTGTAACGTACGTGTTGAAAAATGAGCCAAGGAGTTTACTTATGTGGCAAGGTTAATTTTAGAAGCCATAGCGAAAGCGAGTCTGAAAGGGCGAGAGTCACATGGGTGAGACACGATGCCAGATGATCTATTCGTGCGCAGGGCGAAGTTCTCCGAAAGGAGAATGGAGGCCCGAACTAGTGTGCGCGCATGTACTTGGGTGACGTGCGAATAGGGGTGAAAAGCCAATCTAATCTGGCGGTGGCTTGTTCCTGTCGAATTATGCCTTAGTATAGCCTCTATATGTTCGTTGGCGGTGTAAAGTACGGATAGCGTCTGCAGATCCTTCTGGATACGGGATGCTCTTCCAACTCTGAAACTGTCAACTATAGATATAGGGAGTGGGGGACGGTGCGTAAGGTACTGTTCCGAGACCCGAACAAGGGAGACTGGAGTTAAGGTCCCAAAATGTATGCTCAGTGTAACAAAGGTTGTCTTGACCCTAAGACACTAAGGATGTAGGCTCAGAAGCAGCCATCATTTAAAGAAAGCGTAACAGCTCACTTATTGAGGTTCGAGGCGCCGAAGATGGACGGGGCTAAGCATACTACCGATACTTCAGAGGTTTTCTGTATTGAAAACTCTGGTAGACAGGCGTACATATTGTGTAGAAGTACTTTCGAAAGAAAAGATGGAACGATATGTAATGAAAATCTTGGTGGAAGTAAGATCAAATTATCCTGAGAATGGATAGCGTCGCAAGAGCAAGGTTTCCTTGGCACCATCGTTTAACCAAGGGTTAGTCAGCACCTAAGTTGTATCTTAACTGCGTACGACGATGGACATCCGGTTAATATTCCGGAACAGACTACAATCGTTTAGTGCACGAAATTGCTTAGGGATAGGCGGGAGTCCGAGAGGGCTCTTACTTCAGAAATTAATGGATCGTAATGATAAGAAGTTTTTGAATGAAGTAACGAGAACCGTTGAATCCTAGAGTCCATGAAATATTTGTGTATAGATTGTATTTTGCTGTACTCAGAACTGACACTGGTGCTCTGGTTGAAAAGACTAAGACGTGAAAGGTATAACCTGGTTAAGGGAATTCGGCATAATTGGCCCCGTAGCTTCGGTAGAAGGGGTGTCTATAACTGTCTTTGATATTAGAAGGCAGTGGTAGATTGCAATAACAAGGACCGCCCGACTGTTTATCAAAAACGTAGCCGATTGCAAATCCGAAAGGACTCGTATAATCGGTGAGACCTGCCCAGTGGTGGTGTTTCAAACTTCTGTTCAAGGGAGCTAAGACCCATCAAACGGCGGGCCTAACTCTGAGGCTTGAGCTTAAAACTCATTAAAGGGCCTCAATAAACTTTACTATATGCTGGAACTCCTGAATAATTGAAACACAATTATTTAAGTCGCATTCTACTCCTAGAGTAAAAATGAATACGACGCAAGGACAATCAGCAGGGAAGGACCTAGAATTAAAAAAGGAAACATGTTATTATTTAGTAGGATTTGTCGACAGAGAAGGAGCGTTTCCAATTCAAACAAGAAAAACTCCCGACACGAAATTCGGATTTACAATAACTCCAGAATTTAAGATAAGTCAACATAAAGAACATGTTAAGGTTCTAGAGCTTTTACAAAAAGCATTAGGATGCGGAAAGATTTCAGTTAAATCTGGACAACCAAATCAAATGATTTTGGTAGAAAAGAATAGAAAAAATCTAACTGAAAAAGTAATTCCATTTTCCAAAGATATCCATTAATTGTAAAAGAAATTTCTTTTAAGAAATTTTCTGAAGTTATTCGTAGTTTAAATAATAATGAACAACACACAAGAGAAGGATTTATTCGATTAATAGATTTGATTTTTCAAAAAACTATTGGTGGAAAAGGAAAAAGGAAGTATTCTAAAGAACAAATTTTAGGTAACCCTCAGAGACTACACGTAAAGACTAAATTATCCTAATTTAGTAAGATATAGTCCGACCTTGATAGTAATATCAAGAAATTAATAGAAATATTAATTCGCCAATAAAATGGTAAGTAATTCTTAACAGAATGAAGTAACAAAAAGCTTAAGGTTGAATAGAACAACTAAACTGCCTTACGATGAATTCGAAAGAATTCAACGATCTAGGCCTTAAAGTATAAATTATGATATAACAGAATTAAAATAAACCAAAATAGATAAAATCTAGCTATATGCTGGAACGTCTTGAAGAAACTTTATAGGATATTATTTTTGTGAAAGAATAACGAACCCTAAAAATTAAAGTGGAGAGATAATCAGCAGGAAAGACTTCTTAATTTTAAGAAGAATCCTCAGAGACTACATGCTAGACATAAACCAAAGAATATAAATAACTTAATTTCTTATCAATACAATGGAAACGGTAACAATTGAAAGAAAAACATTAATTGACTTGGCAAAATTAGCTGAGGAAATTAATAACAAGCTTGAATCTTTAGAACTCATGAGTGATCCAGAACTAATGGAATCTCACAAGAGAGCTAAAGAGCAGATTAAAAACAAAGAATTTGCCAATTGGGATGACTTATAAGATTATTCCCACGATGGAATTCGAAAGGGATTTCAAAAAAGTAGATAAATTCTTTCAAAAGATATTAAAAAAGAAAGTCGAAGAAGTTGCTGAAAATCCAGAAAGATATAAGCATCTTCATTATGAATTTAAAGGAAGTTGTAGAATTAGAATAGGAAAATTAAGAGTTATTTATTCTTATGATGTTCAAAAACAGGAGCTCTATATGGAGCAAATAGTTTTTAGTCATAAATATTGAGTTTGTGAAGATATAGTCCGATCCTCATAGCGATATGAGGGATGATAGGATCATCGTTAAAACATACATGAGCGTAATGCCTTGTCTTCTGAATGGAGACGTGCATGAATGGTTTAACGAGGTGGTCACTGTCCCTAACCAGAACCTTCTGAACTCACTGACTGGTGAAAATGCCAGTGTCGCCTAGTGGGAAGCGAAGACCTTGTAAACCTTTACTGCAACTTGTTGTTGTAACTTTAAGAGATATGTATAGCGTAGGTAGGAGTTTCGACGCCAATGTAACACTACCCATATTTTTTGAAGTTGCTCACCCGAGAGGGGACACCAACTGGCGGGCAGTTTGGCTGGGGCGGCACCCTGCTGAAAAGATATCAGTAGGGCCTAAAGATAAGCTCATTCAGGTTGGAAATCTGAAGAAGAGTGCGAAGGCAAAAGCTTATCTGACTGTGTTCTGCACAGCAAAGAACGCAGAGATGAAAGTCGGGCTTAGCGACCCCACGTAGCTTTTTAATAGGGCTCGTGTGTGACAGAAAAGGTACTTCAAGGATAACAGGCTTGTCGCGCCCGATAGTTCATATTGACGGCGCGGTTTGGTACATCGCTGTCGGCTCTTCCTATCCTGGTTGTGCATAAGCAACCAAGGGTGTCGGAGTTCACGCATTAAAAGGGATCGTTAGCTGGGTTAAGAACGTTGCGAGACAGTTTGTATGATATCTACTAGGCGCGTTATTGTCTGAGTGGAACGAGTATTTAGTACGAGAGGAACGGTACTCGGATGCCTCTGGTGTAGCAGTTGTTATGTAGCAGGCTGCGTAGCTACGCATTGATGGATAAGTACTGAAAGCATCTAAGTACGAAGCCAACCGCAAGACGAGACAATTGAGGCCGTCAAAGAAGATGACGTTGATAGAGTTGATGTGTACGATCTAAGAAAGCGAGGATCTCAGCATACAACTACTAATAGCCCAACTCAAATTAAAATTACAAATATAGACAAACATTAGTCTTTCCTTCTTGCTTCAACGATAATTTATCTTTAGATAATTTTAAATTCTAATTAAATAAATTTATCTTGAGCAAAAAATAAGGATTATCAAGTATATAATTTAAGAAAAATATCTTTATAATTAATTATAAAAATAATCTATACTTTACTTTCCAAATCTTTATATATGTTCTTTCCAAAAAACTATTATGGTAAGAAGAGAAGTTTTTGTTTGCGACAACTGCGAATTAGTTAGTACAATCCTTTTAGAAGGAGCAAATCCTCCATATCATCAAGGCTGGAAAAGATTAGAATCTTTTGAATTTCAATCATCTGAAAATTGCACACATCCTCTAATGAGAAAACATTTTTGTTCATCTAATTGTATGTTAGATTTTTTAGAAAAATTTATGAGGACACAAGAAGAAGAATTCCACAATAATCCTAAAAATAAGGAAGAAATGAAATTACTAAGTTATCCTAAATCTAATTAAAACTTAACAGCAGTTCCATAAGCCAACATCTCAGCAGCACCCTGAGCAACTGCAGAAGTCATAAATCTAACATTCACAATTGCATCAGCTTCCAGATTATTTGCTTCATTTACCATTCTATTATATGCCTCTTCTCTAGCTTGCGAAAGTAAATCAGTATAACTTTTTATTTCCCCACCAATCATGTTTTTAAATCCTGCAAGAATATCTCTTCCAATATTTTTAGCTCGCACAGTACTTCCCTTTACAACTCCAAGAACTTTTTTAATATTTTTCCCAGGAACCGTTTCAGTACTCGTAACTATCATTTACTTTTAATCATTCTTTGCTTTTTATTACTTTCGTTTCTTTCCTTCTTTATTCAATTTCTTTATAGGCTCGATATATTCCTGCTCTTTAAGTGTAGACAAAATAACCACTCCTATTATAAAAATAGGTATTGCGTAAATCATCAACGGCCAAAAGAAGAATGATGCAATCATTAAGCCCATTCCAACTAATACTAAAAGTGTCCCAGTAATTACCGAAGATTTATCAGTCCCTTCCATAAAGATCATATAGTTGGCGAGTTAATAATGGTTTCTATCTTTCTCAATCCTAACTTTTCTACTAAATATTTAGCGGCCTCGCTTCCAGTTGTTATTTCATAATTTGGCAAACAAGCAGATCTAACATTAGATTTTACAGGCATAGTTCCTACCAAATCTTCAAATGTCAAGGATTCCCTCCAATTAAATCTTTCAACTTCAGGTTTATCTGCTAAACAATAAGAAATATCCTCAGAAATATTTAATCTAGTATTAATCGGAGATACATAAATAAGAGTATTTGAATTTTTAATTCTTGCCTCATTTATTTTCATAATATGAGAAAACTCAATTGCAGTCCCCATGCCTCCTTCAATAAGAATAACTCCATTTACAAGTTTTCCAAATATTTCAGATTCATCACCCCATTCACTAAATCCATAGCGAGGAGGAATTTCCAAATCAAAATCTAAATTTATTCAATAATTTTATTCAAAGGATATTCTACTAATCCCTCTGCTCCAGCACTCTTCAAAAGAGGAATAAGTTTTCTAATATCTTTTTTATTAACAATAGTCAGTACATCACACCAAGATTTGTTGCTCAATTCAGTAACCGTAGGATTTTGCAAAGCAGGCAATACTGCAATTACATCTTCTAAATTTTCTTTTCTTACATTCATCATTAAGCCCACTTTAGTTTCAGCTAACAATACTCCTTTGATTAGCATTGCTAATTCCTCTAATTTCTTTTTTTTCCAATCATCTTTATAGCTCTCTTTATTACAAATAATCCTAGTAGTAGATTCGAGCAAAACATCAACAATTCGAAGATTATTTGCCCTTAATGAAGAGCCAGTTTCAGTAATATCAACTATTGCATCCACTAACATAGGGGTTTTAATCTCAGTAGCCCCCCAAGAAAATTCTACTTTAGCATTTACATTATTTTTTTTAAGATAATTTTGAGTAAGTTTAACTGCTTCAGTAGCTATTCTTTTCCCCTCAAGATCATGTACACTTTTTATTTCGGAATCATTAGGTACGGCTAAAACCCATTTTACTTTTCCTAATCCACTTTTAGCATATACTAATTCAGCCACCTCTTCTACATCGGCTTCATTTTCCATAATCCAATCTTTACCAGTAATTCCTGCATCTAAGACTCCATCTTCGACATACATTGCTATCTCTTGAGCTCTTAACAAAACACATTCTATTTCAGGATCATCTATAGATGGAAAATATGATCTAGAATTCAACTTTATATCAAACCCTGCCTTTTTCAATATTTCAAATGTAGATTCTTCAAGGCTACCCTTAGGCAATCCTAATATAATTTTATTATCCTTTTTTTTAAGTCTTTCCATATTTTTCCTCCGGATTAAATAATTTGACTCCTTCTACTTCAAATTCAGTACCCTTTAATTTTCTAAAAAAACAAGATACATGACCAGTATGACAAGCAGCATTGCCAATTTGATTTACTTTAATCAAAATTGTATCTTCATCACAATCAATCAAGATATCTTTTACTTCTTGAATATTTCCAGATTCTTCTCCTTTCATCCAAAGTTTATTTCTCGAACGACTATAATAATGTGCTTTTTTAGTTTGCAAGGTTTTATTCCAAGATTCTTCATTCATAAAAGCTAACATTAAAATTTCATTAGTTTTTTCATCTTGCACTATCGCAGGGATTAAACCTCCAAGTTTATCAAAATCCAATTTTATTTCCATAAATTACGCCCTCCTAATTCAATTGATAAATCTACTGCTTCTTCAGGAGTTTTTACCCAATAAAAGAGTATCATTTTAGTAGCATCATAATATCTGGGATACATTTTTTCAAACTCAGGATTAAACCCTCTCAATAACACATTAGGAATACGATGACGATAGGCGCTCATAATCTCCAACATCGTTCCACTGCTAGCTATCGGAAAAGTAATCAATGCATTAGAACTAGGCATTCCAGCATAAGCAAAACTTCCAATATCCACATCAAGATTAATTCGAATATCACAAAAAGGATTCGTCTTGCTCTTGACAGTTCCAGGGAAACCTATGGTGGTGCCTCCTTTATTCTTTGCACCTCTCATAACTGCTTCCATGATTCCATCATCTCCTCCAGTAAACACTAATACCTCTTCACGAGCCAATAAACCTCCAATAATTTCGGAATACTCTTCAACTCTTCTAGCAAGTTCAGCCTCTGCAGGATAATTATTTTTAGAAGGACCCATTACTCCAATTTGTAAGTTTTTCATTTCAATTCAACCTCTTCCTTAATTTGATCCAAGGATATAAATTTTTCTTCTCCAGAAATCATATTTCTAATTTTAACCTTTCCTTTAGAGATTTCTTCATCCCCTACAAGTAAGGTATAAGGTATTTCTAATTTACTAACATATTCTAAATTCTTACTAACACTTCTTCCTGAAAAGTCCATATCTGTCTTTATACCCTGTTCACGAACCTTTTTGAGAATTGAAATACATTGAGTGGTGATTTTAATAGGAATTATAAACAAGCTTACTACGGATTTTTTCTTAATAGTTTTTTTACTAATTGTGATAGCATCAATCAAAACATCTAGGCCAAAACTCATCCCCATTGCAGGAATTTCTTCACTAGATTCAATAAAATTTCCAATCATCTTATCATATCTGCCTCCTGCTGCAAGAGATGAATTAAAAGATTCATCTTTAAGATAAACTTCAAGAACCGTCCCAGTATAATATGAAAGTCCTCTGGCAAGACTAGGATCAAAGCGAACATTTTTTACTCCAAATTCATAACACATTGAAAGAAGTTCTTTTATTTCATTTAATCCTTCTTTATCTTTAATAAAACTGTCAAAATTTAAAAGAATATCTTCAGAAGATTCATCTGAAGTAGAAAAAATAGCTAATACTTTTGAAATAGACTCATCGTTTATTTTTTTTATCTCAAGCTCCTTCCTAACACCATCTACTCCAATCTTATTGAGTTTATCTAAAGATAATATCACTGTTTCTTGATTCTCTTTTGAGACATTTGCAAAATCTAGCAAAGAATTCATAAGTTTTCGATTATTAACCTTAATAATAACATCTAAACCAATTTTTTCAAAAAATTCACTAGCTAAAGAGATAACTTCTGCATCTACGAGTACTGACTTAATACCTACCACATCAATATCACACTGCCAAAATTCCCTATATCTTCCCAATTTAATAGGACCATCACGCCAAACTCGATCTATTTGATAACGTTTAAATGGTTTCTTAATGCTCGGATTCATAGCAATAACTCTTGCAAATGGGACTGTTAAATCATATCTTAATCCCAATTTTCTCGAACCATTATCCTCCGTTTGATATACTTCTTTCATAATCTCTGCACCTCCCGCATATTTACTAGCAAGGGTTTCATAATTTTCTAAGGCAGGAGTTTCGAGAGGATTATAACCATAATTCTCAAATATGTCTTTTAGAATTTTTACAATTTCATCTCTAATAATTTTATCTTCAGGAAGAAAGTCTCGAGTCCCCTTAGGTATTTCTAAATTCATGATTCATTTCCTCCATCTATATCTAGGGCGGTAGACGAGAATCGAACTCGCCTCCGCGGAGCCACAGTCCGCCATTCTGCCACTAAACTACTACCGCCAGAATAAATTTCAAAATTTAAAGTAGAAACTAGCTTAATTGCAGATGAAGAAATAAGACTGCCTAGAATAATGTTCTTACTAAAAGAAATGAAGATAACCAGCGTTAGAAAACGCCTGTGCTCCAAAGCCAAATTGATTGTATTGCATGTTATTTGGAATTAATAAGAATATATAAATGTTCCTTTTGTAACAGTATCTCCTAACCGAATAAAAAATAGATATTTCAAACTAGAAAAACTAAGAAGCATAGGCTAGCGATTGGCTTACAAATCACTATTTTTGTAAGTTATCTATGCTTTTTTCGTCTTCGTCCACTTCTCGGACATTTTGGCCATTTCAATTAAAAATTCTTTGAAAGATACTTCGTCTTTGTAAAAACAAATC
>Ga0210057_1000859_pt1 | contig 48736 bp, 42 predicted proteins | sample CryGeyCG2114_010_2_FD_183968 | JGI IMG/M metagenome (GOLD analysis project Ga0210057, IMG submission 183968) | Groundwater microbial communities from aquifer - Crystal Geyser CG10_big_fil_rev_8/21/14_0.10 (SPAdes) (version 2) | ecosystem: Environmental > Aquatic > Deep subsurface > Groundwater ...
CTACGAACACCACGAATCAGCGGGAAGAAAAGACTTCGAGCAATCAGCAGCGTACATAAGAGACCAGCAGAACCATCACGGGATTGTGGTTATCGACGACCGACAACAAAAAATGCAAACCTTCACCGCCGACCGAGATACGGCAAGACCGAGCGTAGCGAGGGCTTGACGAGGAGGGAGGCGGAAGGGGATTATAAGGGGTCGCAACCCCTTATTTCATTACCGAATACATACGATTATTAATGTGATACACTATAACATCAGAAAACACAATTTCAATCTATATAAATAATCCGTCTTACTGCCTTATTCGAGAACTTTTATCTTGCCAGGCCTCAATTCAAATATGTCTCCTCTCCTCAAAAGCTCATTTATGATCTCTTCAGCATTCCCGCTGGAATTTTTGATGACTGCATCAACGTCTGCTCCGTCTCCATTATCAAGCCCTTTTATAGAGTTTATCACCCTCTCAGCAGGGGTTTCCTCTTTCTGCTCTTTTTTTGTTTCCTCTTCTTCAGACTCTTCATAAAGGACTTCTTCTGTATCAACCTTTTTCAGTTCTTCCTGCTTGGCTTTAACAACCCCTGTGCCCTGGCTGTCATGTCCTTCAGCAGGTTTGATCAACTCAAGCTCAATCTTCCTCACATCAGCCCATCTCTTATCAGCAATGGCCTTTATTATCTCTGGCATGATATACACTTCGCCGGCATATTCTCTCGGCCTTCCGATAAGCAAGACCACATCCCCTACCTTGACCTTCGAGAAGTCTGTCGCTTCGAAAGCCCTCAGGGATACCCTGCCGGATCCGTCGTCAAGGACAAGAGTCTCGTTCTGGTTCAGCTCATTGCTCTGCTTAGAGACTATCACCCCTATGATATTGACTCTTGAGACTTTGATCCCGTTCACAGTTATGTAATTCGGGTCCCATCCCTCCTGCACAACATACTTCCCATTAAGAACATCACTCACTCTTACCTTGAAAGCCGTCTGCCTTTGTCTGGTTTCCATAGTCAGATATATTTTTTATCCTTCTGCTAGATTCTCTGGATGAACCCTCTCCTGGGTTCGAAAAGGTCTCCGCTTCTCTTCAATCTTTCAATGACTTCGTCAACTTTCTCAGCATTGATATTCTTCTCAGCTGCGCTCTTGACAACTTCTTCTATGGGGATTGTTTTTCCTATCTTATTCTCGAGATCAGAGATCAGCTCTTTGATTACGACTATGTTCCCTCTCTGTGAAGCTGTTATGCCGGTGGTTATCCTGTCTATGTCTATCTTGCCAGTCTCCCTGTCCAGACCAATCTGCCTCAGGCAATAATCAAGCAGCTCTATCGCTTTTTTAGCATCTTTTTTAGTGACCTTATTACTCAGCCTGATCCTTGCATTTGCCTCGCTCAGCCTTACAAGGCCCTCCAGCTGCCTTGCAGAGATTGGGATGGTTTTTATAGAGCTTTCTTCACTCGATCCTGAGCCCCTCATCGTGACATAATACTCCTTGATCTCTTCCATTGCCTCATCTGTCAGCCTTGGTATTATCCTTGTCCTTGCATAAGCTATATATTTTCTCAACAGGTTTGTGTCAATATCCGCTTTCTCAGAAGAGATTGTGCTATGCAGGTTGAGGATGAATTTTGCCATCTTCTCATCATTATGTGCATCAGGCATGTCCTTTATCGGGAATATGAGGTCAAATCTGTTTATCAGCGTAGGCGGCAGGTCTATCTGTTTTGCAACGATATCATAAGGATCGAATCTTCCGAATTTGGGATTTGCAGCCGCAAGCACAGTGGTCTCTGCCCTCAAAGTTGCCTGTATGTTTGCTTTGGAGATCGTCACCGTCTGCTGTTCAAGGGCTTCATGCATCGCGCTTCTGTCCTCTTTTGACATCTTATCAAGCTCGTCTATCATGCAGAACCCTTTATTCGCCAATACCAGGGCGCCAGCTTCAAGAGCCCACCCCTTAAGGAACTCGTCTTTGACAACCGCCGCAGTAAGGCCTGCGCCAGAAGCGCCTTTCCCACTCACATACCTTCCTTTAGGTGCTATCAATGTGGCCCTTTTCAACAATTGGGATTTTCCTGCGCCTGGATCGCCTATAAGGAGGATATGCATGTCCCCTCTTGTGGTAACGCCATCATCCCTGACTTTCCTAACCCCCCCTATTAGTTGCAGTGCTATGGCCTCCTTTATCCTTTCATGGCCATAGATTGAAGGGGCTATTGAATCGAATATCCTCTCATTGACATTGGGTGATCTCGCAATCTCTTTTATCTGCTCCTCTTCCTCTTTTGATATCTCTACATCCCCAAACTCCTCTTCTACAGCATCAACATGATTAACCTCTATGAACAGGTCAAACCTTATAGACTGGCCGCCCGTCTTCAATATGATTGGCAATTCCTTCAGTATGCCATTGACCATTATCCTTGAGCCAGGATTTGTTTTTTTATCGCTCATGGGGCTTACTAAGTCCTCTTTCAGGAAGATATCCATCCTCTTTGGCTGCTCGCCCCCATCCAACGTTTCTGGGCTCTCTTCAAGAACGATCCTCTGCGCATCAACCAGTTCTTTGCTCACAAGCCTGAATTTCCCCTTTCTTCCGCAGCCGCATCTTGTCGGCTCCCTGAATTTGGTGTCTATCTGCAGCACAGAAATCATATTGCCGCAGCTTGGGCATTCGAACTTTGCAGAAGTTACCTGAGGCCTGACATCGCTTTTCTGCCTCACGATCCCGTCGGTGAAAAGGAATCTGCCTATATGTTCGCTCCTTATGTCCCTTATGTTTATCTTCTGAGTTTCAGGGAGATTGCTGAACCTTATCTTGAAATTCTTAGCCTCCTCGGGCAGATCAAACTCCCTTACAGAGACTTCTGCTGCCTTTATGACCTCTTCAGGCTGGTCAAGAAGAAGGTCAGCAAGACCAGGATCGAACTTTGAAAGCTCAGTGAAATCTATGACAAGAAAATTGCTTCCTTTCCTAACTCTCTCGAGCAGCTCCGCATGGTGGTGAAGCTCGATAAATTCAGCAAACCTTTTAATTTGATCCATCAGCTCCATTTTGGCTTCCTTTTTTGTCAGGGAGAATTAAAATAAAAAATTTGACTGGCTTATTTTTTTGACTTGATCTTCTTCAGGTTGTCTATAAGCTTCTCCAAAGCCGCATAGACCTCTTTTTCACTCTTTGTTCCGGTGCATACGACCTTTCCATTGCTGAAAAGCAGGAAAGTTGCCTTTGCCTCTGCCAGCTTATACACAAGGCCTGGGAACTGCTCAGGCTCATACTCCGTATTGTCAAGCTTCATTGCCAGGTCATTCAGGTTCAGGTCCATCCCAACGCTGCCGGATGCAACAATGTTCTGGATCTTTATCTCTGGCTTGATCGTTATCTTTATGCCTATCTTCTCAAGTATCTTTATGATCTTGCCTATGGATTCCTCAACCTTGTCCATTGACCTTGCTCCAGTGCAGACTATCTTACCAGAGCTGAATATCAATGCAGAAGTCTTAGGCTCTTTTATCCTTATCACTAATCCCGGAAACTGCTCAGGATTATACTCTGTGTTGGACAATGTTGCTGCCATCTTCTCCAATGGAATGTCATGGTTCAAAGATGCAGAAACCACTATGTTTACTACTTTAATATCTCGTTGCTTATCCATACAAGCACCCCCAATTTATAAAGTGTTTAAATACCTTTTATATATGATTTATAAATAAAGCGCTTATTTATAAATACTTTGTTTTTAAACCGGAAGATATGTAATCTCGGCGCATATTATCATCAAAAACAGCAGTTATTAGGCCTTATCGAATTAACCCCTCTTAGTAAATTATATATAATCCTCCTCAACATAGCTACTCATGCTTAATATGGACGAAACATTCTTTTTGGAAGCTGTACGCGAGGCAGGAGCATGCACCCATAATCGTTTCTATAATGTCGGAGCAGTGATAGTGCAAGGGGGGATAGTCGTTGCCAGAGCACATAATGAAGAGGATCCAGAACTTGGCCATGCAGAAGCCATAGCTATTGGACGGGCAAAGCATAAATCCCCTGACTTAAGCGGCGCCACACTCTATGTAACAATGGTTCCCTGTGATTACAGGAAATCCGGAAAGATTTCTTGTTGCCAAAGGATTATTGAGGCAGGGATAGTAAAGGTAGCATACTGTCTTGATGATACTTTGAGAACTCCTCTATCAGATGGACCATCAATATTAAAAGGAAAGGGGATAGAGGTTATACAGATGAATCAGTTAAAAGAGATTTGTATCAGAGAGACATATAAAAATATAAAAACCCAAGGTTAATAATACTTAGTTTTAAGAGGCCAGAATGATAATCAACAAAACCAATGAGAAAATCCTTGCGCATAACCTCAGGATATGCACTTCAATATTCTCAAAAGCCCTTGGACTCATGTTTTCCAGGAAAATAAAGGATTTTGGCCTGGTTTTTGAGTTCAATTCCGAGAAAAGGGTGAGCCTGCATAACATATTCGTTTTCTACACCATAGACCTTCTTTTCCTGAACAGCAGGTGGGAAGTTGTCGAGCTGAAAGAGAGATTCAAACCCTTCACATTCTATTTGCCTAAGGAGAAAGCCAGGTATATACTGGAGCTGCCGGCAGACACCATAAAACAGACAGGAACAGGGCTTGGCGATGTAGTAAACTTTAAATAAGGCGTATTTTCTTTATCAAATAACCTATCAATGGGGCTGTAGTATAACTTGGCTAGAATAGGTGGCTCCAGTTATGGAGCGATGAGCTGCGGAATCCCGTGGCGATGACTTAAGCCGTGGTCTGTTGAAGCTTCGCTTCAATGAAGATACCACCGGATCTGGGTTCAAATGGCATCGAGATGATATGCCTGAAAGTCCCAGCAGCCCCATTTTATTCAAAAAAGAGGCCCAGATGTCAAAGCTACAAGTCCTTGAAGCAGTAACAACAATGGTCGGCTGCATCCTCGGTGCAGGAATCTTCGGAATACCTTATGTTGTCGCCCAAGCTGGATTTCTCACTGGCCTTCTTGATATAATAATCATAGGTGTTTTTGTTCTTATAGCTTATCTATACCTTGGTGAAGTCGTCTTGAGGACAAATGGGAAGCACCAGCTTACAGGCTATGCAGAGAAATACCTAGGCAGGTGGGGCAAACTGGCAATGGCATTCTCTATGGTTTTCGGCATATATGGCGCATTGACGGCTTACATCATGGCTGAAGGGACTGCTATAAGCTCTATTCTTGGCGGCAGCCCCCTAATCTATTCGCTGTTGTTTTTTATTGTCGTATCTTATCTGACTTATCATGGCCTCGAAACACTTGAGAAATCAGAGCTTTTCACGGTCTTCTTGATCTTCATAGCAGTCGTGATAATACTCTTTTTCACATCACCCCACATAAACTCTGCTAATCTTACAGGGTTCAGCGCAAAGAAGATCTTCGTACCTTACGGGGTCATCCTATTCGCTTATCTTGGCATGATATCTGTCCCAGAAGTCAAGGAAATCCTTGAGCACAATAAAAAGAGGATGAAGAAGACACTCATAGTTGGGATGGCCATCCCAGCAGTAGTCTACGTCCTCTTCACATTGGTCGTTGTGGGTGCAGTAGGCATTGATAATTTCAACACGCTTGGCCCAAACGAGAGGCTGGCAACAATCGCCCTGGGAAAGGTCATATCCCCAAAAATGTTCATAATGGCAAACCTCTTTGCTGTCTTTGCCATGTTCACGTCTTTCATTGCAGTCGCATTCGCCCTAAAAGAGATGTTCATGTATGATTATCATCTGAACAAGAAGATATCATGGGCTTTGACATGCTTTATCCCTCTTGGTGTGGCTTTGAGCAATCTCACGAATTTCATCAGCGCCCTGAACATAGTTGGCATAGTCGCAGGAGGCATAGACGCTGTTTTGATAGTATTGATGTTCCACAAAGCGAAGAGAATCGGCGACAGAGAGCCGGAATATGCGATAAAAGAGAATAAATTCCTTAGTTTCCTGATAATGGCCCTATTTGTTTCCGGGGTGATATCCTTATTGTTCTAGAAATTGATTCAGGATTTCCTTCTTCACTCAAGCCTGAAATTCGTCTTCTTTTTTTTGTGTTTTTCTTCCTTATTATCTTCAGCCTCAGAATCTTCTTCCTTTCTGCCTTTTTTCCTGCCGAGTAGCTTCATAAGGATTAAAAGAGCCAATATCCCCCCCAACATATAATAAATGTATGAGCCCGCATCACTGAACCTGCTCTTCCTGACATTAAGTATGAAATATCTTGAGAATACCTTCTCTCCCTGCGCTATATTTATGTCAACGCTCACCTTGTAATCACCATCCTTTATGGTTGTGTCAGGAGATGCAAGAAGGTTTATTGTCTTATTCTCCCCAGGAGCCACTTCCACAAATTCATTATCAACACGCAGCCAGTCAACATCCTTCTTCACTGTAATCCTGAATGTGGTCGTCTTATTCACATTTGAGATCGTTATGGGGATAAGGGTCTCTGTGCTTTTCTTCACAAACACATGCTCATAATTCTCCTCAGGGACCCCTATCACTTCAGCAGCCTGCGTTTCATTAATATCTTCAGAAGCGTTTTCAGTGGCATTTCCTGCTTTCATCATCGGAGGTATAACCTTGAAACCAAGATAAGCTATCCCTCCTAAAAGGCCTAATATTATTATAATAAGCAGTATTATGACAAGGATGTTTTTCAGCGAGCCTTTTTCCTTTTTCTCGCCTGTTCTGCCAGTCTCAAGCTCTTCTCCCTTCCCCTTATTTTTCCTGCTTTCTTTCATCTTCAATGCGAGCAGGATTATTATGAGCGCCAGGACCCCGCCTATGAGATACCACATATACTCTTCGTAGAATGGCCTTTTCTCCCTTATGCCGAGGACTATCTCTTCTGAGATGGGTTTTTCCCTTCCTGCGATATTGATATTAACGCTCAAGTTATAGTTCCCTTCCTCGACCTCAGGGGTAGGTGTCACATATATGTTTATTATCTCCCTTCCTCCAGGAGGGATATTCACGCTCTTCTTGTCAGTCGAGACCCAAGTTATGTCCTCGCTCACCCTTATGATATAAGTATTAGGCTCGTCGCTGTTCTGGATTATCAACGGTATTGTCACATTCTCAAGGCCTATGACCTCGATTACGTTGCCTTCTCCCCTCAGTCCCGTCCTATTCACAAAGATAGTGGCGTCTGTTACAGGTTCTGTCTCAATCTCGACCTGAGGCATCTCAGGCTGGGGCTGGTAGATCTTCTGCGTAATGTTCGACCAGGTCACATTGCTCAAGTAAGGGGTATAAACAAAACGATATCCTGCGAAACCAAGTCCTGAAAGTAGCAATAGCAGAAGCAGGATGAGCGATAGCCATTTCAGCCATCTCCTGTCCTTCTTCTCCTTCTTTATCAGTGGCTCTTCCTTGACTTCTTTTTCTTCCTTTTCCTCTTTCGGCGCCTTGGGGTGTTTCTTCCTATACCTCCTGAATCCAATCAACAGTATGAGCAGCAGCAATAATGCCAATAACGCAGGGGTTATGTACATCCAGTAATCCTTGAAGAATCCCGTAATCTTCTCCCATGTGGTTTTCTGCCTCAGGATGACTTCAAATGTCCTTGAATAGGCTATGTTTGTTCCGTCCAGGACAGCATCAAGGGTCACGAAGTAAACCCCTTCAGGAGATTGATTTGTCGGTGTCAGGAAAAGGTTGATCTGCTGGTCTGCCCCTACAGGAACTTCCAGCTTTGTCTTATCGGTCTTCATCCAGGAGTCCCCTGTTGGTATGGAGATAGTGTATTTTCCATCCCTTATTCCTTTGTTTGTGAATGTTATAATGGCGGTTTTTCCGTCATAATTCGTATTGAGGTCAGCATCAGCAGCGTCAATCTCGAGAGCATAAGCATCCTCAACACTGAACACATCGAACCTTGACTCGACAGTGCTTGTCTTTTCAGGATAATCGACCAATATCGCGCTTAATGCAGCAGAGTATGATCCCGTTATGTTTGACGGGACTTTATAGTTTATCTTGACATCCTTTGTCATGCCTGCATTTAGGCTTGCGAAATTAGAGTCTATGTTAAGCCATTCTGGGCCCTCGAGCCTTAATGAGTAATTGCTGGCCCTTGTTCCGTCATTATTTAGGTGCACATTGAATGTGCCTGTTTCGCCATTCACGACCTGTGCATAGCCAACATCCGAGCTGAAGTTCAATGAGTAGCAGTTTTCAACATTCACTGCAGTATTGATGGTTTTCCTAATCTCCCCTCTTGCTGTCACTGCGCTTACAGTTATATTATAATTTGCAAACTCCACATTGTTTGGATAAACATTCAGATTGAGGGTTTTCTGCTCTTTCCCCCAGAGATATACTGAAGGCTCTTCAAATCCTGCCCATTCGGCATCAGTGTCAAAGAAATATGTATTTGCGACATTCGCAGTGTTCTTTAATTCTATCGGGATGAGATTATTCAGCCCTGAGCATACGGAATACTGGTTCAGCGCAGTCATGTTATATTCATAGCATGGCAGGACTCTCAGCATAAAAGGCAGTTCTGCAATCATGCCGCTTCTTTCTGCCAATGCTTCAATCGTGAATGAGAGGTCGCCATAAGAGCCGCACGGTGTTGTTATGAAAACAGTGACATTGCCCATCTGCTTAGGCCTCAGGACAAGTATATCTTCGCTCAATTCAGCATATTCGCTGTCAATGCCGAGCTTGTATGTTTCCAGGAATGTGCCTGTGTTCTCGACACCGAACGTGTATTTTGCGGGCGAGCATGGGCATACGGGCACAGAAGCTTCAAGCATCATGAGGTTTATGTCAACACAGTCTTTTGCTATCACAGTCTGCTCAATCTCTTTCTTAATGCCAAAGATGGTGCCAAGCTCTGTCTTGATGTCAAATTCCCCTGTAACACCGCAGGGTATGCTGATGAAATCAGTGACCTGTTTGCTTTCGCCAGGCTTCAGGCTGAAACCATTTTCAGCGATAGAAGAATAGACTGAGGCTTTGCCGCTCTGTTTCAGGTCATAAACGCTGGTGACATCCCCTGTGTTCTCAAGGACAATCCTATTCTGGGTCACTGCGCATGAGCATGCATAGATATCCTTCTGGGAAGCATACGCGTTGAAATCTTCCTGCAGCCCGAATCCTGATTTAATGCTGACTAACAGAAGGAGGATACCTATTAATATGTAGATAAACTTTGTTTTACTACTCATCATGAATAACCCCAATTTGTTACTGTTAAATAAGATTTTCTATATAAATGTTTCTGTTTTATTATATATGGGGGATTGTAACCCATAAACTTTATATATAAGTGTTAACAATCGTTAATTTTGCCATTTTTATCGGTTTTAAACAAATTAAGGCCGTTTATTGATGATTCATTGACAATTTACTGGTGAGATGACAAAATGCAGAAAAAACAGCTCATGCCGCAGGAAATAGAAGTGTGGTATATCATACCTGCGATAAGGAGAGAACTGGTCAGAGAGATGATCAATCTGGGGTTGAAACAGAACAAGATTGCAGAGGTCTTAGGTATTACACCTTCAGCAGTTTCCCAATATGTGAAGCAGAAGAGGGCGAAAGAGGTAATTTTCACAGATGAGATTATGGATGAGATAAGGAAATCTGCAAGGATTGTCGCAGATGACCCTGAGAGGCTTATTTTTGAGGTCCAGAAGCTGCTTGGTTTCACAAAAAGGAGCAAAACCTTATGCAAAGTGCATTACCAGCACGGCAGGATGCCGCAGAAGTGCGAGGCGTGCCTGAATGTGGGTGAAAAATGAGAGAAGAGAAGGTTTATTTCAGGAACAGGAAAGGAGAAAAGCTTTGTGGGGTACTGACGGTTCCGGAAGACACTTCAAAGAAATGCCCTTTGATTGTATTGTGCCATGGCTTCTCTTCAAGCAAAGACAGCAAGACATATGTGTTTTTGGCAAAAGAGCTGTTCAAGTTAGGAAGACTTTCCTTAAGGTTTGATTTTTATGGCCATGGGGAAAGCGAAGGGAAATTTGAAGATATAACTCTCACAGAAGGCAGCCAGGACATACTGTCTGCGATTGAATATGTGAAGGGCCTTGACTATGTCGGCAGGATCGGCCTGTTCGGCACAAGCTTTGGCGGTGTTTGCAGTGTTATTGCCACATCAAAGACAAACCAGCTCTCGGCTTTGGCGCTCAAGTGCCCTGCCCTTGAGATGGGCAAGAAAAGAAGAGAGGAGATGGGCTTGGAAAACCTATCAAAATGGAAAAATGAAGGGTTTATGGTTTATAAGAATCATGAAGGGAAAAAACTTAGGCTCAATTATTCATTCTATGAGGATGCAATCACAATAGATGCCTACAAAGAAGCAAAGAAGATATCCTTGCCAGTATTGATTGTCCATGGCGACAATGATGAGAGTGTCCCAGTACAACAATCAGAAAAGCTTGCTGGGCTTATTGGCGGCGCAAGACTTGAGATCATCAAAGGTGCAAATCATTTTTTCGGAGAGAAAGAGCATTATGACCTTGCCAACAGATTTTTCATAAAATTCTTCAAGGAGGTACTGAAATGAGAACAATCTATCTGGACAATGGAGCAACAACGAAAATAGACCCAAAAGTCCTTGAGGCTATGCAGCCTTACATGACAGAGAAATATGGCAATGCTTCTTCCACCCACCACAAGGGCCAGGAAGCCAAGATCGCCCTTGAAGATGCAAGAAGCCTGATAGCAAAAAGCATCAATGCAAAGCCTGAAGAGATCATATTCACTTCAGGCGGGACAGAATCCAACAATCTTGCGATAAAAGGCCTAGCATTCGCGAACAGCAGGAAAGGGAAGCATATAATAACGACAAATATAGAGCATGATTGCGTGCTCAATGCCTGCAAATGGCTCGAGACACAGGGCTTCAAGGTCACAAACATCAATGTTGACAAGGAAGGGTTTATTGATCCCGCAAAACTTGAGAAGGCGATAACGAAAGATACGATACTTGTCTCGATGATCCATGGGAATAATGAGATCGGCACGATACAGGACATAAAGTCTCTGGGAGAGATCTGCAGGAGAAAGGGCGTCTTTTTCCACATAGATGCGTGCCAGAGCTACACAAAAACAGAGATTGATGTCAGAAAGCACAATCTTGACCTTGTCACGATAAACAGCCATAAGATACATGGCCCGAAAGGTGTTGGCGCTTTATACATAAGGAAAGGGATAAACATAACACCTTTGGCCCATGGCGGAGGCCATGAACAGAACCTCAGGTCAGGCACAGAGAATGTGCCGAGCATAGTTGGGTTCGCAAAAGCAGTCAGGATCGCAGACAAAGGCCACGCAAGACAGATGGTCAAGATGAGGGATTATCTTATCGAGAAGGTCCTGAAGATACCTGAGACTTACCTCAATGGCCCATCGGGGGATAAGAATGGGGACAGAAGGCTGTGTAATAATGCGAATTTCCGCTTCAGCTATGTAGAAGGAGAGGCGATAGGGGGCTACCTGGACGCAAAAGGCATATGCTCATCAACGGGCTCAGCATGCTCAAGCAGAAGCCTCGAACCGAGCCATGTGCTCATGGCTATAGGTCTTAAGCCAGAGGAGGCCCATGGTTCGTTAAGGTTGACGATAAGCCGGTTCACGACAAAGGAAGAGGTAGATTATGTCCTATCTGTCTTGCCTGGCGTGATAAAGAAACTGAGGGCAATATCCTCATTAGGGGGATTTTGATCTCAAAAATCAGCATGCTAAACTAATCAGCGGAGGTATGAAAATGCAGCATGGACAATACACAAAAAAAGTTCTTGATTATTTCAAGAACCCTAAACATGCAGGCGATGTGAAGAATGCATCTGGGGTCGGCCAGGTAGGCAATCCAGTATGCGGCGACATGATGAAGATATCGATTGCAGTGAAGGATGACAGGATATCAGACATAAGATTCAAGACCTTCGGCTGCGTCGCGGCCATAGGCAGCACAGAGGCATTGTGCAGGATAGCCAAAGGCAAGAAGCTCGCAGATGCAAAGAAGATCACATCCAAGGACATCGCGAAAGAGCTCGGCGGACTGCCAGGCATTAAGATGCACTGCTCTGTTCTAGGCGCAGACGGCCTGAAAAAGGCAATAGATGATTATGAGAAAAAGCAGAGAGGCAAAAAAACCAGAAAATAATATTAAGCTAAATCGTAAAGAGATTTTTACGATTTAATCTACAATTTACAAATGATATTCGACAATGCAAAAACAGCATACAAATATGAATTATACAATCAGGCAAATGACAGACACTGAAGCGATAATAATAAGGTATGGCGAGATTGCGCTTAAAGGCAAGAATAGGATCAATTTCGAGAATAAGCTCCTGGATAATATAGAAAGAATAGCGAAAGCCAGGCCAAAAAGGACTTCCGGCAGGTTCATCCTTTATATAGATGCCAAGGATATGCAGAAAACAGCGGAAAAGCTGAAAAAGGTGTTTGGCATAACCTCATTGAGCATAGCAAAAGAGGTTGATCTTGATATGGATAAGATCGGAAGCGAGGCCCTTGAACGGGCAAAAGGCAGAAGATTCAGGACATTTAGGATTACAGCCCAAAGGACCCAGAAAAGGCTCAAGCCCAGCCCAGATATAGAAAGGGAAATAGGGGCTTATATTGTCGAAAAAACAGGAAAAAAGGTGAAATTGAAGGATCCTGATCTCGAGATCTTCATAGAGATATCAGAGCATGCTTATGTCTTCACAGAGAAGATGCAGTGCCATGGCGGATTGCCTGTAGGCATTGAAGGCAATGTCGCCCTGATAATTGAAGAAAAAAACAAGAAAGAGCTTGACAAATCAATACTTGCGGGGTTATTGATGATGAAACGCGGCTGCAATATCTACCCCTTCAGGTATTCATCGATGAAAGCATCAATGAAAAAATCTGCAAATGACAAAAAAAGCCTAAAACTGCTTGAAGATTATGGTGCAAAAACCATTGTTATAGCAAAAGATATAAACGAGATACAAACAAAGGCATTAAAGATGCAGTGCAGGGCATTAGCGATTGGCAATACTATTGGGAATCTTTCAGGGCCGCACAAGGAGATTGAGACCGATATGGTCATTTTGACGCCTTTAATAAGTTACAATGAGAAAGAGATAAGTGAAAAGCTGAAGGGGTTCAGATGAGCATAAGGGATGATTTTGAGTTAGAATTCGAGAGAAAGGTGCTTGATACTATAAACATATACAACCTTTTCACAAACAATGATAAGGTGCTCGTGGCTTGTTCTGGCGGGAAGGACAGCACGACAATCCTTTACATCCTGAAAAAATATGATTTCAATGTAGAGGCTATAACAGTTGATGCGTTGATAGGCAATTATACAAAGGAAAACCTGAAGAACATCGAGAATTTCTGCAGGCAGCAGAGGATAAAGCTGCATAAGATCTCTTTCAGGGACAAATTTGGGAGATCGTTATGCTTCATCCAGTCGATCCTGAAGAAAAACGGCGTCAGCATGAATTCATGCGCAGTATGCGGTGTTTTGAGGCGCTACCTGTTGAACAAGGAATCCAGGAGGATAAAGCCGAGCTGCATAGTCACTGGCCATAACCTCGATGATGAGGCCCAGTCATTTATGATGAACCTGTTAAGGAATAAGCTTTCTCTTTCAGCGAGATTAGGCCCGAAATCCGGGCTTGTGCAGGATGAGAAATTCATACCCCGGGTGAAACCATTATATTTCTGCAAGGAGGATGACATAATAAGATATTCAAAACTAAAGCGATTCAATGTGATATATGCCCCCTGCCCATGCAGGACAGATGCGTTCAGGAAGAAAACTGCGGATTTCCTTGACAGCCTTGAAAAGAATAATCCAAGGATAAAAGAGAATATCATCATGAATTTCCTGCGGGTTTTGCCAAAACTCAAGCAGCGCTATCATACAGATAAGAAGATAAGATATTGCAAGAGTTGCGGAGAGCCTTCAAGAGGCGAGATCTGCAATACCTGCAATATAATCAAGCTTGCTGCAAAATGATCTGATCATGGAATAAGAAAGAAATAAGAAAAAATAATAAAATAAAAAGATTCCTTTGTCTTAAGTCAGGTCTTTAAGGCCTTCTGTCGTCACATAGAATGATGCTTCTCCGTCAGGCAGGCTTGGTGAGTCAATAAGCTTGGCGACTCTGCTCCCTTTCTTGCCTTTTCTCAGGTAGATCCTGAATGTGGACGCATGAGCGACGATATGGCCCCCTATGGCCTGCGTCGGGTCGCCGAAGAAGACATCCGGCTTTGACATGACCTGATTGGTCACATAAACACAAAGGTTATGTGTATCTGCAAGCTTGAGAAGCATGTGCATATGCTTGTTCAGCTTCTGCTGCCTTTCAGCCAATGTCCCTCTGCCGATGAATTCTGCCCTGAAATGCGCTGTCAATGAATCGACTATCACTATCCTCGCCTTCAGGTTGTCCTTTTTTATCGTTTCATCTATCTTCTCTGCGAGAAGCATCTGGTGGTCTGAATTGAAGGCTCTTGCAACTCTTACATTGGATAAGACTTTTTCAGGATCAAGGCCTGCGCCTTTTGCGAATTCCTTTATCCTCTCAGGCCTGAACGTGTTTTCAGTGTCTATATAGAACACAACAGCATCTTCCTCCTGTTTTTGGGCATTGACTGCCAAAAGATGGCCGATCTGCGTCTTTCCAGAGCCGAATTCCCCAAAACATTCAGTTATCGCCCCCGTCTCAAAGCCGCCGTTCATGAGTTTGTCAAATTCTTCGCTGCCTGTCTTTATCCTTATCACTCTTTCCCTTTTCTTCAGGATATTATCCCCCGTCTCAAATCCCATATCCATGCTATCTCTTGCAGCCTGGATCATCTTTCTTGCAATAGCCTCTGTTATGCCTGTGGCTTCTATTATCTCTCCTGGCGAAGATACGGCTATCCCTATGAGATCGGAAAATCCGGCATCTTTGAGTTTTTGGGCAGTTGCAGCACCGACCCCGGGAAGGTCCTCCACAAGGCCAGCCTTTTTCATCACTTTAGGGGCCACTTTTACCTCTATGTCTATCTTCTCATCATCATTCTGCCCTTCCACAAGGGGCATTTCCGCTTCTTTATCCTCACTTTCTATTTTCATGTGTCTTCCCATATTAATCACCTTTTTTGTTTATTAATCTTGCGGAAGAGACTTCCGCAGATACTGAAAAATAAAAAAATAAAAGATTTTGGGGTTTAGCAAACAACCTCTTCAGTTATGCCATTGCCCTGGTCCTTCAGGACAAGGTATTCATAGGCCTTTTTCAGGACAACCTCTGCTCTTGGCAGATCATTGACCCTCAATGAGGTCGTGGATTTCCACTGGCCGTCCTTGTCCTTATAGCCGCGCTCGAAAGAGACAGTCTTGTAGGACGTCTCCTTCCCGTCTATATTCCCTGTGTTTTTCCACACAGTCGCGCATATAGCGCCTGCCCTGAATTTCGCTTCAGGCAGATTCTTTACTTCTGTCTTTTTATTCATTTTACCAACCTCCTTCCTATTCGGATTTTATTTCAATACCCCCTTAATTATGGATTGCTAAGATCCCAGGGGTAGGGTTTTGGTAAATATAATCTGCGAATCGAAATTTATAACTCATGCAATCAGGAATTTCAAAATCTTTGACCAGGTCACGCAATTTAATAGTATCTTTAACTGAAAATGCAAGATAATACCTAACATTACCATCGGTATTCTTTGGGTCTTTAGCAGTATAAATTTTGGGTGAAAGCCCCCACTTTTTATCAAACCAATCTTTCATAAGAGTCTGCTCATAATAAGAAAAACAATTTGTGTAAATGGAGGAATTTTTATCTCTTTTGCGATAACACCCATCATCCATGAACCAAATTAATAAGCCTAACCTCTCAACCTTGTTTAATATTTCTTGATTAACTATTTTTTTATTATTAGGATAAAAAAGATTATGATAATAATTTAAACACGCATAAGATTTACTTTGATAATGGTATGTTCCGTTTTTTGATTTCCATATAATCCAATTAAGGTTTCTCAATAACTCCATTTTATATATCAAATATCCTTTCTGTTCTGCGCCATGCCCTCCTTCTAATCTTGCATTTATGGAGGTTTTTGTTTTTCTACAATGCAAATCTCCGAGAAGACCTCCAATAATAATCTGCTCTTCTTCTTTGTTTAATTCTAGATTACCCCTGTTTATCGAAGAGTATTTTTTTAAATTTAGTCTGCTTGCCTTTATTCTTATTGAGTTAGGGGATTTATTTAAATTTTTAGATAAATCAGTATCAGAAGAATCTGCAAAATTATTCTTTAAATATTCTACTTCTTCTTTTTTCCAAGCCATTTTTAATAAACCTCATTTTTCAGTCCCCTTGATCATGAGCTCATCCTTGCGGAAGGCTCCAGGAACGGAGTACATATATAAGTTCAGAATCGGTTTAAATACCTCACGCGCCCATGTCCAGTGTCCAGTGGGCTAAAACAGCGTTTTTTTGCGGGAAAATGGAAGGATTTGCGGGTTTTGACTGAACCTAATATTAGTGAGTTAAGAGCCATGAAGATGGGCCACTTAGTAAAATTTATAAGCATAATACAATAATCCTTTTTTAATATGGGATGGCAAGAATTTTTAGCTATGTTGGTTCAGGAACCCATGCTTTCAATAATCCTATTTATTCTGCCAGGATTTATCGGATTTATAACCTTTCTTTGGATGCTTCCAGTAATTGAGAAAACTACAAGATATAGATTAGGAAATGTTGGGTGGTTATCAATTTTGACTGGCTCCTTAATTTGGAGTTTTATTGCATATTATGTATCTCTTAAAATCAATTCTCCTAACCAAATATTAACTAATATGAGTATTTCAAATTCCTTGATACTGGCGTTAATTTCAATAGGGGTTGCTGAGGGCATAAACATTTTTCTTTTTATTCTTTCTTTACTAGGCAACTTACCCTATACTCTCTCAGATTTTATATTATTCAAAAAAGTTTCGCATAATCATAAGAAATATTTCTCATTTAACCGATTCAAAAGATTATGGAAAAGGCAAAAACTACAAAAAATTAAGGGGTTAATGATTGATAAAAGATACGAAGAAATACGAAATGCCCAATACAATAGAAAATTATTAAATATCAAACTGAAGAAAGGAGATGTTTTCGTAGGAAAGGTATCAAAAAATTCTGCCGATATGAGTTTTGATATGTCACAATTTAAATTAAAAACCACCCAAGGATTAGTTGTTATTAACTTAACTGATGTTGATTCTGTCATTGTGGTAAATTAAGCACTTTCAGAGCCATAAATCCTAATCTAATTTTTGATTTTATCTTTAGGATATTCACATCCCAACCAGCTTAATCACAGCAAACACGACCAATCCAATAAAAACAATGAACTCGAGGAAATGCCCTGTCCTTATGAAGCCCTTGAGCCTTGTTTTAAGGACAGGATGCAATGGCGCAATCCCTTCTATCGTGAAAGCATCAATCACAATATGGGATGCATAGCCTGCGAAAAAGGCAGCCGAGTAAAGCTCGTTTTTTGTCGCAAGGAAGAACAGCAGCGAGAACAATCCCAGGGCGATGAACGAATGAAAGAAACCGCGGTGTTCGAACAGCCACCCTATGACCTTCACTTTGCTCCCTATCTTGGATTCCGGGGAATCAATGTCCGGCAATGAGCTCGCAAAGACAACGACAAGGAAGAACAGCAGCTGATTCCTCGGATTGAGGTACTGGATTGCGAACAGGGCAGCCAATGCTCCGAATGCGAGATGGGTCTTGAACATCATTTTAGTATCTTTTTTAGTTTGGTTGTTTATATTACTTTTGATTATTTTTTGTATATTTAATCATCTAATGTTAACACGCCGCCCCAGGCAGCAGACGGCCAAGCCTCGCAATGCTCGGCTTGTCCTGCTCGGGTTTCCCGTAGGGAGCAACGGAAAATTGCGATTTTCCTAGTTGCGCTCGCTTCGCTCGGCAACAACCCCTCCCTCGCCTGCGCTGGGGCGGCGTGACGAACGATACAGCAGCAACAGAAAACCTTCGGTTTTCTTAGCTGCTTCACTTCGTTCAGCAGCAATGGCGCGCTGAAAGGACAGAATTTGCTAGCATTGTTTGATATTTTATCAGAATGTGAAGCAAATTCTGGACTTTAGGGCAAGCTTTTCGACTTTCGGCACTTTAGTCGCAGGGAGAAAAGTTGGCCGTGAGCGCCGCCAATATTGCTGCTGCCGAGAACTAAGAAAACATAAATCTCATCTCAAACCTGACCCTTTAACCTCTTCCAATCTCTTTATCTCCTCATCAGGGTCAGGATTATTGAACACCCTCTGCACTACGAATTCCATCCTGTCCATCATCATGTTCTTGTTTATCTTGCCAACAACCTTTATCTGCTTCCCTAGCAGGTCATGCTTGACTTCCTCGAATTTCTCAGGGAATTCCTTGTATTTCACTAGCTCTTCCTGGCTCTTGTCAAGCAGCCTTTCGACCTGGTTCCTGAAGAATACAGAACGTATGTTGCTTGTGCCGTCATCAACAACTATATTTAAGACATAAGAATATGCAGGCACGACATTGCTGTGGGCCTCGCACATGAACCCTGTCTCTGTGGGCTTCAATTTTTTGCCGCACTGAGGGCAGCTCTCAAAGAACCTGAGATCGTAAATCTGGACTATGGTCCCAAAGAGCTCGACATCTATATCCCCTTCCTTAAGCTCAGAGATGCTTTTTCTTTTTGCTTCAGCCTTCTTCACTTCAGCAATCTTCTCGCCTTCAGGGTTTATCTTCATGTTCCCCCTGTCGCCAAGATGGACTTCCATCCTGTTGTTGTTCTGTTTCACATAGCCGGCTTCGATCTGCACGACATCCCCCTTGTTTATCTCTTTCATCTTATCGGCCTGGCCGCCCCAAAGGACCAATCTTACTGTCCCGGTCTCATCACCCAATATCAATGAGCCGACCTTGCCCGTCCTTGTCTCTGTCTTGAATTCACGTGCCTCATAAATCTCCTGCACCCTTCCTACTATCTCGACATTCCTCATGCCCATAAGAAGGTTCTTTATCTTCAGTCTGCCAGAAGCCTGGTCAACAAGCTTTATCCCAAGCTCATTTGCGATTATGTGCGCTGCCCCTTCCTTTGATATAAGCCCCGAAAGCTGGTCCATCTTCTGCTTTATCTTCAGGCTTATCTCCTCATCGCTCAGCCCTTTCTCTTTTATTTTTTCCACAACCATATCATAAGGAATGTTCATTTTAACACCTTAAGGAGGGTTTTTAAGGCAGTTTATATATTTTGTTGTGGTGTATATTATATAATAACAAGGTCATGATAAAATCATCACAAAAAACACTCAAACTGCAATTTATGGGCTTGCAGCGGCCTGCTCAGAGAAGTCGACAGCAAACTTGTACTGTATGGGCATGAGGGCCAGTTTTTTCTGTTTTTCATCATATATCATATAGAGGTTCTTTGTCTCTGCGCAGAATTTATAGGTCCTTTTATCCATCCTGCATTTGGCCCCGCCTGAGCTGTCTACAAATTCTATGATCCTGCCTGTTTTCTTTGCATAATGCGATTCTGCGCCGCTTTTTGTCATTATCTTCTTGCTCCCGACAACAGATCCGGTCAAAGACTGGGTCTGCCCTGCGCCGGTTATCTGTATCGTGCCAGAGCCAGAAGCCTCTATCGTGACTTCCTCATCAGTGTTCTCTTTTTCATATTCATACTCAAGAGGGATCTCACATATGCAGTTGTCGCTGCTTGATTCCAGGCACGCATCAGTCCATTCTGCAAAATCGCTCATCATATTCTCTGCATAATCGCACGGCCCATTGTACAGGTTCAGATTCCCTTCATCAATCCCGCCAGCGTCATCCACTCCTTCCTTTATGCATTCTCTCAGGTCGTCAGAGTCCTTTTTGCTGCATTCAGAGATGAGGCCCTTGACTGCATCTGAGATGAGCTTGTAATGATTAATGTTATAATCCACATCGACTGTAAAAGAGGGGTTTATGTAGTATTTGCCTATGCTTGTATAATCATAGACCTGGCTGTATTGGCATTTCTGGGCGATTGTCTGCTGCATGGCCTGGCTCATGCCTCCGGCAGCCGCCTGCACAATGGACATCACTTTTGAAGCATAGTAGAATATCTCTTCTGTCTTGCCTGGGCGGGTTGGGAAATTTTTCTCCTGGTTCTTTTTTGAATCCTCTATTGTCACGTCTTTCCACTGCACCCTTTCCGGAGGGATCCCAAGCCTCTCAGCAGCTGATTCCCTTATCATGGCAGAGGATCCTGCCCCACCATTATATCCTGCGGCGATCCAGTAGAAATAATCCGGGCTTTCAGGAGAGCCCAACCTCTTGTCAGACATCAATGTTTTTATGAAATTAGTCCCTGAAAATATCTGGTCTCTTGCCCCTTCATCACCTTTCTGGAAATTATCCCAATTGCATTCATAAGAGGAGTCGCATTTATCGCTGAAATGGCCGGTCTGCATGAGCCCGCAATAGCTTGCTGAATTGCATAAGCACATGCCTGAGCTGTCGCATAATTTTCCTCCTGCTTTTGTCGAAGAGGGCTTGGTTTTCCCATCTGATTCGGTCATTATTACCCCTTTTATGAATTCAGCAGGAACACCGAATTTCTGGCTAGCTTCCTGTATATATGGCTCGAATTTGGATATCTTTGAGAGGTCTTTTTTTGCCCCGAATCCCTGGTAACCCCTGTCTATGCCGGAGAAATCATACCCTATATCCGGCTTGTCTTTAGTTTCTGCAGCAGCGCCAGTGACAGCAGACTGCCCCTGGCTGACAGCAGTGTTTGATGAGGGCACGGCTATGACAGAGCTTTCTATGCTATCCTGGCAGATGCATCCTATCTGCTCTGTCGGAGCCGCAAAACTGATTAAAGGGCTTCCAGTGACTGCAGTTTTTGATTCTGAAACAAGGAAGAAATTCAATGCACAGCCATGCCCCTGCGTCCTTCCATTCGACTGTCTGACGAAATCGCTTGCCGATTTGACTGTGCTGCAGACCTTATTCTGGGCTGTGTCATCAGAGAAGCTTTTGAAATAATAATCCTCGTTTTTGACATACATCGAGGATGTCGCGCCACCATCAGTGTTTATCGCATGCCTGCAACCCAGCTCGTTCTTGAGCTTTGTGGCAAGATCTATCAGCCCTATCTTGTCGGTATTCACGAACAGGATTATCTTGTTGTCATTTGTTATGCATATCCCATTCCTCTCTTTCTTCCCGCCATGGAAAGTGAACTCTATATCTTTAGGGTATTCTGTTACTATATTATTATCATACAGTATATTGACGCCCTGGATCGCATATTTTATCTCTGCATAATTGTTGCCCGAGAATTTGCTTTCGAACTGGCCGTAAGGCAATATGCCTGCCTCATTCTTATTTGTTATATAGAACTCATTGCGGTTTTTGCACAGGAAATCAGGATTCTTCTTGTCATCAGGATATTCATAAGGGAAGAATTGCCTTCCATTCTCTATATAGAGACATGTCGGCCCGGCATTAGTGCTTCCCCTGTCTTTCCCATTCAGATTGCTGTAGCCGAAGAAAGCACCGTTAGTCACAGCTACAATCTGGCCCCCTTTCTCATTCGCCTTGTCAAGCACGGTTTTTGGTGTTGCCAGTTCCTGTCCTGTCAGCTCATAAGCGCTTCTTATCTGTAAATAATCAGGGGAGCTTATCGTTATTGTATTCAGGCTTCCTGACAGGTCTGCAGAATATACTGAGGAAGGCTGTGCAGCAGCCATCCCAGTTATATCATCAACAGCAGTGAAAGCCGAAGTAATTGTTGCAGCGGGCGCAGAGCCTGCAATATTAGGCAAGGATTTTGTAGCAGGCCCTTTCATGCCCTGTTTAGGCAAAATAACCAAAGCATCACCAACAGGCCTTTGGCATGGGAATTCTTGGTCTGATCCCCTGCAGAGTGCAGCATTTCTCTCCCCAAGTAAAGACACATCTTTGCCATTTATGTGGTATTCTACTGATGTAGACCCTCCTCCATCAAGATTTACTCCGTCTAAGCACCCATGCCTGTCTATTGCTTCCTGGGCGAATTCCCCTATTGAGGCATATCCTCCTACTAAACTGCTGCCTTTTTGTATGCCATTGCTCGCCAAAAACTTGATAAGGCCGTCCTTTGTTATGCATACTCCAGAACGCGGCGCCCTGTCGCCTGATTTGCCGACATTATTCCCATTCGAGACAAGACCTAAGGCAGTGACCGCAGATTTCACTTCGTTTCTTATCTTTTCAGGGCTGTAGGAAAGAAGCTGCGAAAGAGTGATCACTTTATATTTTCCGTTTTCGTTCACGAACGTAGTGTGGAACTTGTCGTAAACACCATTTATCAGTTCATTATCAACTACAATTGAATTTGTAGGCTTTCCCCCCCCTTCAAAAAATCCCCCATTGATGGCGGCTATCGCCCCGGGGGTGTTCCTTAGTATCTCGGCAAGAGTCGCTGAAGATTTTCCTGTGGCTTTCTTTGCATTTATCAGCACGACATCATACCTACTAGGATCTATGGTCATTGAATGGAAAATCCCGCCTTTGTAAGGATAGCTTTCATATGAAATGCCCTCACCTGAAAGCAAGGAAGAGAAATCGTTCTGTCCTGGCACGCAGTTTGTGCCGATGACTGAAGCAGGGTCAAATGACGGCACAGAGCCTGCAGGCGCAGAGGGTATTGGCTGTCCATCAATAGTATTCTTGAATCCTGACTTGAGGCCTGCAGGGTAAATCTTAACATCATCCTTGCCCATGACATCAACAACAACAAACATATTATCTTTCTCTCCCCTCGGGTCGTCTGCCGCACTCCCTATAGTTATCTGTTTCACATTCTGGTAATCATGCTCGCGATAGACATGGTTATGGGCGGCAAACACGTATTTTACGCCGGCATTGGATATGATATCAAGGGCAGACTTATCAGCAGTCTCAGGATGGAGCATGCCTGATGACATGAAAGGTATATGCAGAATCACAAATGTGTTATCCTTGTTTTTTGCATTCGCAAGATCATCCGAAAGCCATTGTATCTGCGTTGAGCCAAGCTTTATGTTCGAGCTGTCAAGTATTATGAAATGATTGTTGCTGTAATCGAACGAATAATAATAAGGATAGTTTCCGCTCGTTGAGACAGATGGCTTGTTCGCAAGCCAATTCTTGCCGTAAGACTCTTTTGCAGTCTTGACACCAAAGCCGGCATCATGATTGCCGGGGCAGGGCAGATAAGGTATCCTCGCAGCAGTTATGGCTTTTATTGCTTCGAAGAACGGAACCCACATCTTATCATATTTTTCCATGCTATAAGGATTACCTCCCCCTATCATATCCCCAGCATGTATCACAAATACAGGATTCAGCCCCGGTATGCCCTTAAGGTCATCAGGGAATTTGGAATTCAATCCTTCTGTGCCATAGCTCGGGTTCGCATCGCTCAGGACTATGAACCTGAAGCCGGATTGCTGACTCGCAGGCGCCTGCTGGCTTTGCTGGTTTTTATCATCCGGCTGCTGCAGCACACCCTTGTCCTGCGTTGTTTCAGCAGCGAGAACAGGCGAAGATACCAATGAAAAAAGGACTAAAGCTAGCAAAAACCTGCACATTATCCTTGATCTGCCTTTTGAAGTCATTTGAACCTACACAACACATATTATCCTAAACTACTTCTTTATTACCTTCCTTATGTCCTTCTTTTTCCATCCCCTCTGGACGAGTATCTGTTTTATCTGGTCGTCATTATAGCCATAATTCTTATAATAGCCATATTCATAATCTACCCTTCTCTTTTTTTCCTCGCTTTTCTTCCTTTCGGCATCATAAATGAGTATTATCACGACAAGAGGGATTATCGCCAGCAGGAACCACCATTGGCTTATCTGCTCAGCCTCCAGGGCAGGAGCAATCCCTTCTTCTGCAGTGGTTGTTGGCTTGATTCCTGCAGCCTTGCTGTAATCCTCGCCGAATTCATCCTTGTAAGCCTTATTGAACTCATCATCGCTCAAAGGAGCACAATCTCCTGTGCAGCAGTTGCCCCCTTCATCGTCTGAGTAGACATTCTGCCCATTGATGCATCTCTCAAACATCCCGCATACGGATTTCCCGACATTGCTGCAGAGGATCTTCTTCGATTCATCCTCAACGGGAATCGAGCTGTTATAATTCATATTGAACAGCCGGACAGGATCGTTTATCTCCTCGATATCCTGGCCCTGGTAATCAGAACCCCCTGTAAAAGCGATCTCCTCTGGCGTCCCGGGCTCTTGAGGGATATACTCTTCTTCAACAGTCGGATCAACGCAATTGCCAATGCAGCAGAAACCATCATCATTGCCGCCTGTAATCTCTCCTGCGCATTCCTCCATGCTCCTGCAGACCTCCCCTCCGAAGCCGGGGCACATGTTCACCTCGTCCATCGAATCATCATAATAGCATTTTCCGTCTGTGCATCCAGGACAGTCCATGTCGATGTTATTGCAGTCCGGGTCGCACACACCATCTTTTTTAAGGTCGCAATAGCTGTCCTTGCTTCCTGTCCTGCAGTCGCTGCAGGTGACAGAGCTTTCCATTATGCTGCAACCGATGCCCTCGCATGGCTCGCAGACATTGTTGTGATTGCAGAAGCTTATGTCCTTCTCAATCAGCACAGGGCTGTCCTTAGTTAGGCCATTGTAAACCCTTATTTTGCTCACTTCCTCATTGTAAGGAAGACCGAAATCCATGAAAAACTTGAAATCATAGACAACTTCGCCATCCTTATCGAGAAGCTCGATATACCTTCCATTCTCAGGGATATCGTCAAGGATGTCAAACATGCTTTCGTATCCGCTTGCCTGCCTGTAGAAAGCGTTGTCTCTTATGACTTTCACATCATTCAGTTCCATCTTGTCATCTATGAAAAAGAGCATCATCTTCTCATCTTCAGTGACCTCATATGCGGAGGCTATTGCGCAGGCTAGCAATAACACAACCGCTAAAATCCATATTTTTTTCACAAATCTTAGTCTATCCTGCATTGTGCGTCTCCTTCAGGGCATTTTATCCTGAGATGATAATGAGTTACGTGATTTGCAAGCTCATCCCTCTCAAGTATTTTTTTTACCTTTTCAACAGCAATTTTGTCAGGCTCATTCGCCTCTGCCCAGTCCATGATTAATTTTATTATATATCTGTTAAGGAAGACATGATCGACTTCAACTGTATCAAACACAGTCTTCATGAGCAGCCAGTTCCCCGCAGGGTCAAATTCAGGCACTACTCCGCCGCCTTGGACGACATTCCTGTAGCAGGGGAACCTTTTTTCATCCTTAATACATACAAAACCCATGTCAACATCCCTTCCGCTTGTATGCGATAGATGTTTCCCAAGCTTTCCGCCTCCTTGTTTGCTCATATCCCTGAATATCAGCTTTACATTGTAATTCTTCATAAGAACGCATCCTGTCTTCTGCAGGCCTATGTAAAGCTCATTAGTGGCATAATTGCTTCCTCTGCCCCTTGCAGGAGGATCGATAAGATAATATGTCCCTTCATCTGGAACCTTCACACCATTCTCAAGCCTCCCGACATTGGCATTGCCTATAGACTGGCTGTCTGTCTGAGGCGAATCTATGCTGCATCCCCCTATATCAACGAGATTCCTTATCCCGCCTTCAACACCCTCTGAAATCATCTTTGCTACGCTTTTTCTCTTTATCTCACCCAATACTATGTCGAATTCTGCCTTGTCTTTGGCAATCCCCATTATCTTCAGCTTGTCCTTCTGCTCAAGATTCACCTCATAGTTGTCAGGAGGCATCTTGCCTAAAACGCCCAATGGCAGATTGATGGCCTGCTGAGGGGCAGCATAAGGCACCATGACAGGCGTCCCCGTGATATACTCATCATTCTCTGTTTTCATAAGGCCCTGAATCGCAGATGTCGTTGTCTGTTCCATCCCGCTGCTTGCCACCAAGGAGGGTTCAGGTTTTTTTGGCTCTGGCTGCAGGTTTCCGACAGCACTGAAATAATTTATTATGCCTTCTTTCAGTGCATTTGCCGCAGCATTCTGGTAATCTTCGCTCCGGAAAAGATCCTTGTAATTGCCATATTCCTTGTTGTTGAATTTTATGCTTTTTTTCGCGGATATGAATTCCATCTCTATGAGGCATGCGGGCATGTTTGTCTTCCTCAGGTTTGACAGCGAGCCGACGTCAGTGCCAGTGTCAGGCTTTATGCCTCCTCCCCTAAGCTCGCTGCTGATTACATCCTTCACTTTTGGGATGATATTCTCGCAAAGAACCTTATCTTTTTCAGGGCTGCCGTCTGCTGTCCCGCTGTTCTCAGCGCCATAGAAAGCCTCAAGGCCGGCAGTATTCACATCAGAAACACCATTAAAATGTATAGAAACCAATATATCTCCCTTCTTCTCATTCGCAAAATTTGCCCTCTCAGTCATCCCATAAGCTGAAGGTGTTTCATAGACTATGGCCCCTTTCTGCTCAAGCAGCATCTTGAGTTTCGCAGAGATCGCATGGGTGGCTTCCTGCTCGCCGCTTGCGCCTGATGGACCGCTATACCCTTCTCCATGGCCGGGGTCCAATATGACCGTTTTTCCTGCCAGATCCCCTGATCCGGCATTAACAGCCATGGCATTCTGTTTCTGGTAGCCCCAGTAAACATTGAGGTATTTATAGAGCTCGTTATTAAAGGCATACGATATATCATATTTTATCGTGCTTTCATCAGGGATGCAGTTTTTCATCTCATTACTGTCCTTCGAGAAAGTCCTCCATTTCTGGTAGCCAATGTACTGCCCGCATTCTGAGCCGGCAGGGAAACCCCCTTTCTGAGCCAGGTTATAGATGGACTGCATCGCAGTCGGCTTCGAGGCCTGGTCTATGAACAGTAGGAATTTATCTGCATTTATTGCAGTCTTAAGCAATGCAAGCTGGTGCTCACCGACATACTTGGGCTCCCATTTTGCAGGCTTCTCCATGACTTTCAGCGTAAGGAACGTGAATGATGCTATAAGGAGACCTATTGTTGCGAGATAGAGCAGCATTGCCCCTCTCCTGTCCTTCCTCATGCAGTTTTTCCTAATGCTCCTGAAATATCTTATCTGGGCCATTTATCTGGATCCTCTTTCATTTCTCCTTTTTTGCGGTCAATTTGACATTTATCATCTGATAGCCTGTTGAAGGCAGCCTTAGCTCAAAAACCCTTGTCTCGCCCTTCAATCCCCCGAACGAAAGTTCCTCCCCACCAGGATATCTTATATCAAGCTTCCATTTCTCATTCCCAAGAGTCGTATTAAGCAGGTATTCTGTCTGGGCCCTCAATATCTCCTTGTAATCCTCATCATCATTCTCGCCTATGGCAATTATCAGGTCGGCAAATGTCGTTTTTGAGCCTGCAAGCTGTTCTGCTACCTTAAACCTCTCATTATTGAACAAGAGATCATTGATCTGGCCTTTGCTGAGGCAAGTTGAGAGGTAAAACACAAGCGTCTCATCAGACCTTATATCGAATTCCTGGGCCTTTATCTCATTCTCGACCCTTGCTGTGCCCGATGTAGTCACAAAGAATATTATCACGAATATTACTATGCCTCCGACTATCGCGAATACATAATCAAACCATGTGTGCACTACTCCTTTTTTTGATTTCCTTATGTCCATCTTCAGCTTTTCAATCAAATTCTTTTCAGCCATCTTTTCAGCCAAATTCCAGTGGGGGCTCAACCGCATTGCTTGCTCGTGCTTATGATCATGAATCCCTGCCTCTCTTCGCCCTCATCCTTGGCCTTTATCGGCCAAACGCTCACCTTTATCTCAGATGGCCTCCTGTAATTCCTGCTCTGCAGCTCTTTCATTACCTCCCCTCCGACTTTTATCTGGGACTTGAAGCATACTCCCGACATATTGCCCATGCAGGCTTCAAGCCTTTCAGGCGTGCATTTCTTCAGTTCTATCGTGTGGGGGTATGTCCTTTTTGTAGCCTCATCCTGATAGACGAAGCATTCTGGCGAATTCAATATCCTGAACCCTACCACGGCGCTTTCAAGGTTTCCGAGTATGCTTGTAGTTTCAACACTGTATGAGGATGTCGCAATGACAAGGAAGATAGCGAATAATGGGACTATGATCGCGACTATCAGGAAATATATCGAGTAGTTTGGTGCCTCTTGCGTCCTTTCCTCTCCCTCCCCTCTTTTTGATTTCCATACACTTCTCATATATTTCATCCATCCATCATTGCGGTTTTTTGAATCCTTTATTTTTTTCAAGCACATATATCAGTATGACGACAAGCATGAACAACAGGGCCCCGATAACAGCCTGCAGCACTACGGCAGTCGTCCTTTTCTTTTTTGCGATATCGAATGTCTTCTCACTGAGGCTCCCGAAACTGCAGTCTATGTCCGTCAATGGGCAGTTCTTATCGCAGTAATTGTCGCTCAATATCGCACAGCCATACTCAGACGTCTTCTTGCAGTCTTTCTGGCAGGTTATGTAATTCTCATGGTACTCGCATATGCCGTTGCCGCAATCGCAGTCAAGGTCGTCATAACAGCTCTCATTGCAGTAGCCGTCTTTTATTATGGAACACACACCATATATCTTCTCGCCGGATCTCAGCTCTGTCTTGATGTCTTCAACAAGATTCAGGAGGTATAAGTTCGCATCACCTGCGTCGACAATGAATGTCTTTTGGCTCTGCCTGCCGTCAAGCAGCTGGTTTATCTTCTGGTCGCTCAATACCTCCCTCTCCCTCGGCTTCGCTATCGCTATCTTATTATCGCCGAAATCATACACTATTGTGATGTCAGCCTTGCTCAGGTTATAGTAAAATTCAGCATCAGCAGCAATATCCTCCGTGTTGTTTAGCACAGCAAGCGCAAGAGTCGTGTTTGTCGTTTCCAGGAAACTATCAACAGAATCAACAAGCCTCTGGTCAGTCACGAAGCCATCTACAAACGCTTCATCCCCATATATCGCTGCATTGGCTAGCGAAGGCAGGGCCGCAATTACCATGAATATGCAGATTTTCACAAATCTCATGTTTTTTTGTCGCATCTTTTGCTGCATCCTCTCTCATGTTTTGTATTTTTTTGGATAATTGCTTTTGATAATCCTTCTTGGATTCTACCTTGTAATGACCTTCACCTTGCTCTTGTCGCCATCTGCAGGCATTTCCTTAGCGCCTTTCATCTCCTTATTCAGCTCCTCGAATTCCTCTTCCCCTTCAGCGCTGACTGCCTCTTTCTTGTAGTATTCCTCGATGCCGCTCACTATTATCGCAGCAATCTTGTTTATGTCCTCGTCCTGGTCGAAGCCCATAATATTCCTGATGTTGCCGATCTCAAGGACAACTGAAGGCGCATTTTCAGATAAGATCGAGGCATAATCCTGGGAATATTTCAGCAATGGGACTATCTTCTCGCTCTCCAGGACGATGTAATCCTCCCTGAACTTGTTCGATATGAGGCACGCGAGCTTCTCGCTTTTTGAAGAGCTGAAGATATACATTGCCCTGAATGGGTTGTCATCAGGATTCTGGTAATCCCCTATATGCAGGCTTATGGCCATATTCGGCTTGGGTTCTGTGTTCATCTCTGCAACCTTTTCAGCCATAGTGCCCTGTCTGAGTATCTTGCAGTTCATCGAATGGCTCCTGCACAGCACAGCTATGCTTTCTGCTATCGCTTCTGTGAGCTGGAACTCTTTCTGGTTTCCGCTCACATAGCCAGGCTCTGACATATAATGGCCGGGTTCTATAGTTATATTGGCCTGTTTCAAGTCCGAATAGGTATCCATGATGGGGCAGAATTCCCTGTCATTGAACACACCTGAAGAGGATATTTCAAGCATGCTGCCCTTTTTCCTGAACGAGATTATCGGCGGGAAAGTGAATTTTTTGACAAACGGCTTCCCTGCCTCGAACAACAGGTTATATGAAGACCATGTGTCGCTTATGCCCTCTTTGTTTAGTTTTACATTAGCGGTCTCGATAGGAGTATAGACGTAGAGGGCACTCTCCCTGAAATCGAATATGAACTTGGACGGGCTTTTTTTATAATCGTAGTCAACGTCGCCAGGGACAGCAGATAATGAATCAGTCATCAATCCGACATCATTCACAAAGAATTCCATATTGAATTTAGTGCTTTTTGCGCCAGTGTAAGCTATCCTCATATATGTGAATATGACGAAAAAAGCGAAAAAAAGGCAGGCCGCATAATAAAAGACCATGGTTGTGGATTCCATCGCTTTTTTATATCTTATCCTGGAGGAATGCATATTATATGCCCCACTTCTACTTGTGCCAGTCTCAAGACTAGAAGTAACTGTTCTCTTTCCATGCCTCTTTTTTATTTTCATTTATGCTCTTTTTTACGCTCTTTGGTATATTTACTTTTGCGCATTTAATCGTGCCTGTTGCTCAAGCCAGTGTTAATGTCCTCTCATCTTATCGTGATTATGTCGAGATAGCTTTTTTTCAGGCTTTCGAAATCATGCTCATTTGTTTTTATGATTCTTATCCCCTCAATCTTCAACGATTCCATTGTCGTGACAACGACAACCTCTTTCTCATTGGAGCAGATCCATGTCTTAGGGCCGGCCTTCTGGAGCAATTCCTTTGCGAAATACGCATTCTTTATCTGCCTTGCAGCAGGATTCGCAAGATCCAGGGAATATTGGTAGATATTGCCTATCACTTTCTTCTTTATAATCCCGTTTTCATGCATGTAATCAAGGCACGCTTTTGCAGTCCCTGCGCCTATGCCTGCAGTCCTTGACATCTGCCTTACAGAATATTCCTCTTCCCCTTTTACAAGAACTTCAATGACCTTCCACAAGGCATACTTTTCAAGCATTTTATATATAAAACATTTGTTCTATATATAGTTTACTATTTTATATATAAAATGTAAGTTATGTTATTAAAAATACAATTGTTCTATAAAAAAAACATAATCAATGCCCAACTTATCCAACCCTATGCCTCAACTAACTCTTGACAAAGAACTAACCCCTGATATATCTTACCATGTCTCTGCTTCAGCCATTTTCTCCCTTATCATCTTCTTTAATGTGTCATCTTCTGTGTGGTTCAAGGCTTCATCCATTGCCTCTAATGTATTCTCCCTGTCATGCTTGTTGTAATAGCACATTGCCCTGAATAGGTATACCTGCTCCTTGGAGCCTTCTGAAAGATAGCTAAGATAACCTTTGCTTATGATCTCATCATATTTCTGTATGGCTGTATCCCATTGCTTGTTCGTGAAAGCAGTATTCGCCTCCCACATCATTTTTCCGGTCTCATCCCTCTCGTTCTGCCTCTGCAGGGTTTCCTTTGAGACCCCTTCCACATTGTATGAAACGCTCACAAGGCCGGGCGCTTCATTTGTTATGTAGATTCCTGTCAATCTTGCCTCTATCTTCTGGTCTCCGAGCATGAAGTTCCTTGCGATTATGAATCCCCCTTCCATCTCTATATCCATCCCGAAATCCTCTTTTGTCATCTTCTGGGGGAAATCAAAATCTTGAAAATTTTCGCAGATGAAGCTTTCCCTGCACCTTATCGGCAGGAATTCCATGCCGAAATAATACTCATATTTACTGAAGTCTATCCTCCAGTCATAATCCCTGCAGAGGCATATGCACGCATTTCCCGCAATGCATTCGGGGGGCCGGGGGCTGTGATGGTTTATGCCCGTTGGGATGAAAATCTCTTTGGAATTCTTGCTGAAACCCAGTATGGTGCTCTTCTCATCGACGTATAATGCAGTTGATTCCTTTGTCCCTACAGGCCTGACAGAGCTGTCATTCACCTTATATACAAATCTATAGAAGGAATCCATGGCCTTCTGGGTCTGATGCAGGCCGAATATCTCTGCAACCTTGTACATAGTGAGCCCTGCCAAGGTAAGCGTCAGCACAAGCACGACTACGAAGCCTATAAGCGCTTTTTTCTTCATTTTTCTTTTTTGGTATCTTATTTAATATCCTGTCTCATACTGTCTTATATACTCACAAACCTGCGGTCATGAGACCAAAACAGTCTGGCAAGGCGATGTCGGGCAGCTGCTTGGCTGCTGTCCTTCTGCGCAACCCATCCTTGTTTTTGTGGGATCCAGCGCCGGGTCATTTATGACTCCTGTCCTGCCTATCCTGTCGCAGCTGCAGCATTTATCTGCATTATTAGGCACCCCATCCTGGTCATAATCATCTTCGCTCTGTGCGAGAGGATCCACTTTCTCGATTTCTGTGCCTATTTTGTCTAATAATGGATTAATGCTTCTCTTTGCTGATTTAAGGTACATCCCATACAAAAATACCCCTATTACAACAAGGACTACAACTGCCTCGAGCAGGACTTTCAGGAAAGTAGTCGAACTTTGGGCCTTCTTATTCTCTTTGAATCTTCCTTTATTTTTTCTATATGCTTCTGTCATTATTCCACCTCCTAACTGGGCTGCTCTTCGCTCTTGCCGCAGACTATGCGGTCTACAAGATCAGTGTCTTCATCGACGAATCTTTCTGCGAAAAAGCAGAATCTTCCATCCTTTGCCTTGTATATCGAGTTGAGGCTGTAGCTGCCAGCGCCATACACATCATAATCCCTCTCACTATTATATACCACGCCAGGACTGACTGATTCAGTCGCCCTGTACCTGTCTCCTTCCCAGAAAAGCTGTATCATGCCTGCTTCAGGATCCCTTAACTGTATATGGTCCACATCATCATCCCCGTCAAGATAGTGCTCTTCAAGGTCTATGACAATGCATGATTGGGTATTATCCAGATTGTAATTTGTGCCATAGACAAAATGCACTCCTGTCTGGCCCTGGTAATTCTCGTCATAATTAGCCTGGTACCAGCCCCTCTCCTTGAACCTGAATACGCTTACATAGACCGTTTTTTCAGCAGGGGCATTCAGGAACCTTATGACATATCCTTCAGGTATCTGCTGGCCGTCTATCCTGCATACGCAGTTTGGTCCGGCAAGGCAGGATTGTATGCCCTGGACGATCTTATCGACGACGGATTTTATCTGCTCTTCAGCCCTCTGTTCCTCGGGGCTTAATTTTTCCCTGCTTTCAGTTATGTTTTTCTCTTTTTCCTCGACATCCTTTGCAAGCTTCGTCAGGCCCAGCTTGTCTGTCAGTTTGTATATCTTCTGGAAGAAGCCTGTGCCGCCGAAATAGATGAATGTGAGCACAAGCAGCAGAGCAAGCATTATTATCATGTAGAATGTTGTTGAGATCGCCATCGATTTTTTTTTCATGTGCTCACCTTGAATGTCTGAATGCCTTTTTTCGATAAATTTTTTGGGATATGGGCTATTGATATATGCCCGCATGTTAAGTGAATTTAGGCCCTATATACTGCGTGACGCAGCTTGATGCCACTTGGGCCGCATTTTCAGGTTTGAAGACCATATATATCAAGACTATTATCGCAATCATCCCTAATGCACCTATGATGTATTCGAGCAGCCTCGGAGAAACCATCTCCTCCCCTTTTTTTGCATGAGGGATTGAGAGCATCATTGTTTTTAGAGCCACCCTTATATCACCAAGGCTTCTCCCAAAAAAGGGACTCATAAATTGGGGGTTATCTGAAACCGTCTTCCTGGCATCTTTTTTGATAAGAGTTTTCATGATCTCACCTTTTAATGATATTGCTCTATGACCTCATTTATTATAAATCTATGCTGTCTGGACCTCTCCTACACCTTTGTACCATGTGCCTTCGCAGCCTGCCTGCCCCCTGTTGACATCAGTCACATACACTAGGTCCTCTTTGGTCTTTTCAATGATCTGCGTGACTATGCTTGCCGGAGCGCATAAAGCATACGTGCCTATTGAACCCCAGACAGCCCCTGTAAGCCCGCAGAATAATACTCCTGCTGCAGCGCCTGGCGGACCCGCCACAACTGCCCCTGCAGTGCCGCAAACAACTGCACCGGTTGTTGCAGCGCCAGCACCGACCTCTAAAGAAGGCTTCAGGCATGTCAGGATGAAATTGAATGTGAAATCAGATGGCGATGTGTATACCACTGCATATATCTTCTTGCTGTCTATCGGATCAGTCAAAGGACTCTCTATCACCTTGTCTTCGCCATATTTCAGATAATCATAATAAGTCATTTTTTCCTTTCCCTGCTGCTGCAGGTAATACATGAAATCCTGCCTGCTGACAGGTTCTTTCAGGAAAGGGAACTGCATAGTATAACATACATAGCATTTTTTGCCTCCGGCAAAAAAATCCTTGTCAAAAGGCTTTATAACCCCTTCACCCATCATCCACCAGCACCACGACATCCTCTCTGCAAGCTCTTTCTTGGCCTGGTCAATTTCAGTGGCTTTGCTCACTACTTCTTTTGTCTTGCACGTGGCTGGCCACGGCTTCAGATATTGGCCAGTTGCAACTTTCTCAGCAAGAGTCTGCGTAAGCACGAGGGAATCATGGCAGGCTTCCTCGCCGGCAAATTCTGTAGACTTGGAGTAAAACCTGTACAGGAAGGCAAAAAGCAATATGAATGAGAAAAGTATGAGTATTATCTTCATCACTTCCCACTCAATGAATGATTTTTTATTCTTCATGGTATCTCAGGCGAATTCATTTAGCCTCAATATCAGCAATGCCAGCACAATGAATATCATCACTACCGCGATTATTATCGCGACTGTCGAATTCTCCATCTGGGCTCTTATGTTTAAATGAAACCTAAACGGGGAAAATGACCTGGAAAATGAAGAAGAATCCATCATTTTTTTGAATGAGGTTTTGAATGCAGAATATGCCTTTATTACCTGGTTTTTGCCTCTTTTCACCATTTTTAAGTATTTAAGAAGCCTTGATTTTAAATGTTTTGGTTTTAACAATCCTGTTTTTATGGCTTTATTCATGCTTTATCCCATATTATTCTGTTGTTTGGACCCTCTCCCCTCCAGTGTACCAGCTCCCGTAGCAGCTTGCGCTGTTTTTGCTCACATCAGCAACATACACAAGATCCTCTTTCATGGATTCTACGACCTGCACGACTGCAGATGCCCCCAGGCAGCCGATATAGCTGGGAACAGCCACAATGCCCCCTCCCAAAGCCCCGATAGCGCCAATGCCAAGGCAGCCGAGGATAGGGCTGAAAGTCGGATCAGCAGGGGAAGTATAGACTATCGCATAAATGCCTTTCTTGTCTATATCATCAGTCATGGGGTTTTCAATCACCTTATCTTCGCTGTATTTCAGATAATCATAATAGGTCGCGCCTTCTTTGCCCTTTTCCCGCAGATAAGAGGTGAAACCCTGCCTGCTGACCTGTCCTTGCAGATAGGGGAACTGCGCAGTGTAGCATACGAAGCATTTCCTCCCTCCGGAGAACCAATCCTTGTCAAAGGGCCTTATCGCCCCTTCCCCCATCATCCACCAGCACCACCACATCATCTCAGCCAGGTCTTTCTTGGCATCTTCAGCGGTCTTTGCTTCACTGACCTTGTCTTTTGTCTTGCATGTCGCCGGCCAGGGTTTCGTGTATTTGGTTGTAGGCATCTTATCAGCAAGGGTTTCCTGGAGCACTATGGAATTCCTGCAGTTCTTCTCACCGCTGAACCCAATTGTCTTTGAGTATAGCTTGTAAAGGAAACTGAAAACGAGGATAAGGCTGATTAGGGCGATCACAAGAAAGACTATATACTTCATCACCATGGCCTTTTTGCCATTTTTCAGGATTTTATCTCTAAAAGAACCCATTTTAGATCTCGGATATCAGTTTCTGTATTTTCTGGAGCAACCTATCGGAATGATCTTATCATATCATCTTCTATTTTGCCCTGTAACAGCACTTCACTTCTGTGTCACCCTGGCTCTTGCACGTCTTTGTGTTATCTACAGACCAGCCTTCACTGCACGTCAAAGAACATTTCCTCTCGAATGCAGCGTCAGACTCGCAGCCAGTCTCAGCCTTGAATATTCTCTTGAAGCTATCGCTTGTTATGAAGATTATTATGACAACTATTGCTGCCACTGCAAGGACCTTCAGGAAAAAAGTCAGGCTCTGCCCTTTCTTGTTCCTGAATCCCTTGTCTTGCGCCTTATTTTCCTTATTCTTTATCATGGCTTAATCCTCATCCGATCCCTTACTGCATTTACTGCGAGCAGCATATCTGGCCAAGATAGCAATCTGACCATTTGCCTCCTTGCGGGGCTTCATATACAAAACCTCCTCTGTTCTCGCATGAGCTTTGGGTTATTACACATACCCTGTCTGTGCCGGGGATCTGGCATTTGTCCTGGCTGTACTGGGATTCGGTCTTATTGAGGGACTTCCGTATGCCGCCCATCTTTCCAGTAAACAATGCCACAAGTATTATCATCACTATGAACAGCACTATGGCCACAATGATGACGTTCAATGAAAGCTCCATTCCTTTCTTTCCATCCATGATTTCACCTTTGATATATCTTTTATCACATGATAATCCAATCATATCATGGTATCTCTTTATATCTTCATCTTATCTTATGATACGGCCACGCTGCCCGTAGCACTCTCAATCTTGATATCAACAACAGCAGACGCTGCCCTTGTACCTCCCTTCTTGTCATATCCGAAGAGGTTTACATCATAATCCCCTTCTTTTGCGAATTTAACCTTGACGCTGGGCCCGTTATCCTTGCTGCAGGCGCCTTCTGCATCATAATTCTGGCCAACAACGGATATCCTGCAGTATTTCACATCATCTGTGCCTCTGGCCTGTATCTCATATTCTGCATCCTTTTTAGACTTGAAGTCAGTATTGCCTTTCTTAATATCAGCCATGTCCATCTTATTGAAACTGAGGGCAAAACTCACTATTGAACTGAGCCAGTTCGGCCCGACCAGGTAGCCATTCTCAATCTTGCATTTGCAGAAGAATTGCATCGTTCCCTTCAGTTGTGGGGCTTCTGAAGGCGTTGTTGCTGTTGTCGGCGCAGCCTGATCTGGACTTGTTGTAGCGACAGCAGGGCTGCTGGAAGGTTTGCCAGAACCGCCTATGCAGCAGACAGGGTTATCTTTTGTGGGGCATGTGCCAACCTTGAACAGGTTGCCGCCGGATTTCGTGCAATCATCAACAGTCCCCAGGCAGTGCGCTTCTTCAGTAGGGGAGAAACACGGCACAATGCCTGCTGCCTTGTTCACATCAGACCTTGTTATGATCCAGATGATGAATATCATCCCGAGCAGGGCCACTGAAACAAGGATTACCTCCATCAACTTATCCATGCCTTTCTTATTTTTTATGCCCTTATACTTAAAAGAATTCACTCATTCACCTCGATCTATATGGATTGATGGCCAACAATGATAAAAATAAAAAATTTGGAATATCTGCCATAAATCAGACTTTCAGGCAGCAAACGCCGTCTATCAAAGCTCCTTCATTATAATCTGTATTGCCGTTATTATTGCAGTCCTTCTCAAGCTTTCTCTCGTCCAGCTCGCAGAATCCTTTGCACACTGCCCCTGAATTCTCGCATTTGTCTATGCCTTTCCTTGTCTGGCTGATCTTGCCTACGAATATGTAGGAGAGCACGACAAGCACAAGCAAGGCTATGACAGCAATGATCACTATGTTTATAGAAAGATCGCCTTTTTTGAAAGCCATTTTAGCACCTCGGTTTTTGTATTTTTTTGATTTTTAATACCTGACTTTAATACTGATGATTTTGTAAATCTAGGTTACTTTATTTATAAATGTTTCGGTGACTTCAAACCTATGGCACCAATAACCATTAAATAACCTGTATCAGATCCTGCCGGCCAATGTGCAGATATCAAGTCTCGCATAGACATTGCCACCTGAATCCAGCGGAAGAGGCTGTTCGCCAGGCTTGCCAGTGTCAAATTTCCTCATCACTTTTATGTTATATTCGTTGCAGCCGCCGTCCTCTATATACAATATCGGCGTGTCTATGGATGTTTTATATAATATGAACCTGTAGGGCAGCCTCTGGAGCTTCAAGGTCTCTTCAAATATGACCTTTAATGACCTATTGAGGTACCTGCAGCTGTCTGTGCTGCCGCATTGTATGCTTCCTGACTGGCCGAGCTCAAAATCCTCAACGCTGTTGACATTATTTCCGCAGTCCTGCATGAGCTCTTTCATCTCGACCCCTTTGCAGCCGGCATCAGAATTGCTTATCGCTATGATTATGCTCTGTGCAGTCTGTTCCTTGGTGAATTTCTCATGGGTCCTTTCCGGCGCCTTCATAAGGGCCTTGAAGACAAATGCCATCCCTATGACCAAAAGGACGACAACTATGGCTATGCCTATCATCTCCATCTGCGCTTTCCTGGCCTTTTTCATGCAATTGGATACAGACATGCGTTTCTTCATTTTAATTGCTTCTCACAGTTACATCTCACAGTGATATAATTCATGCTTTTTACACCTTCGGCACGAACATAGTCACATTAAGCAGACCTATGCTGTTCTCATTCTTCATGGACGAATTCTTCAATGAGACAGGGATATATGTGGGGATTATGTAATAATCCTTCATCTTTTCCTGTTCAGGCTGGTTGCTGTAGATCGTGAACGTCCTTCCGTAAGGGAATATCTGCTTGATCGTTATTACGCTCTCTTTGAAATCCCCCTGGTAATATAGGAACATCTTCTCGTCCCTGCTTATCCAGCTGCTGACAGAATCGAGCTTATAGACATCAAAACAGTCATCCTCGACGATCTTTCTCCTGCTGCACAGTATCTCGGGCAGGTAAGAGACCCTCATGGCCATCTTCACGGCTTCCTGCTCAACCCTCTCTGTGTAGATCTGTTTCATCGATGTCTTCTGCACACCAGTATAAAATATTAGGCCCAACCCTATGAGGATGAAGAATATTATGAGCACTGCAACAGACTCGAACGTCTTCATCTGTGATTTTTTCCTGAGCGGCTTCATTTTTTGTCGTGTTTTTTATTATCTTATCAATTAATATATCTCAGGGCACGAAGCAAATACCGTAAGGTCATTCATGTTCTGGATCTGTTTCATGTACTGGAATATGTTGCCCACATTTATGACATCAGCATTAATCTCGTCTATTATACCCTGCAAAGGCGTTTGGCCATAATAAGGCGAGCATGGATCTCCTACAGGCAGGCCATTCGCAAGATAGCCGACCCTCTCCTTATAGATTTCAGTGACAACCTCAAGTTTCCTGAGGGCTTTTTTTATATTGCACAGGTAAAGGTCATAATCATCAGTGAATATGGCGCCATATACTATCTCTTTCCCAAGGGACCCCGGAATCCAGCCCTCCCTAACCATCATATCGCCTTTCTTCTTGTAAAAATAGAGATCAGCATTGCCATTGAAATCTTCAGCCTTTTTTGCATCTATGTACAGGACAGAAACCTGGTCATCGTTGAAGTCTGACAGGGCATCAGACGGCAGGCTTAATGACTGCTCATCCCCCGGCGGCTTCATGAAATAGACCAATCTTACGCGCTGGTAACTCTCAAACTCTTCAGGGGTCTCCTTTACCGCAGTCACATCGGCCTTCTCAGGGAAATCTGATTTGATGCCATAACTGTCCTGGCCATTGCTCTCTGCTGGGTCAATAAGGAAATATTTTATCTCGGGCACAGTTACGTAGATGAAGTTTGCGGCCCTGTAAGGCATATTCCAGTCCAATGTCCATGCTATGATGTTGGATCCTTTCAGCTTTGAAGGGGTGAACAGGATTGAGTTTCCGGTGCCTTTGGGCACCCCCCCCATGGAATAATCCTCGCACGTGAAGCTCAGCTCAAGGTTTGACATCTCAAGCAGCCTCGTAGTGCCTGGGCTCACTGCCTGGCCAGTTATTATCATATCAAGGTCAGCGAGCAGCTCCGCTGAAAGCTTCTTCTCAGAGAGCTCCCTCTGCTTGTTAACGACCATGACGAAGAACGCAAGGATCAATGCGCCTGCAACGATGATGAAGATCCAGTTAAACTGCTCCCCTATCTGCCCTCTCTTTTTCATTGTTCATCTTCTTTTTGGATTGATTGATGTGATATTATCACATTATCTCTTCTGTTTTTTGGTTTTGCTGCCCATCTCTTCCAGGCCTTTGTAAATATCATCATTTTCTGATGTGCCATTGTCTTCGCCCTTTATCTTCTTCTCCATCTCTTTGAATATGTCCTCTTTCTTGGGCCTTGTCTTGTCTTTTGTGATCTCCTCGAGCTTGCCGAACTCCTCATCCTTGACCTGCGCAAGCCTCTGTTCAGTCGCCTTTATCTTCTCTTTGGCAGCCTCATGAGCTATAGCCCCGAAATCCTCTTTCAGTTTATCGACTGAAAGCCAGTCATCTTTGCCCCTTATCCCGATTTCAGGAGTTTTCACAGCCGTCTTCGCTTTTGCTGTGATATCCACCTTCGGCTTTATCTCTATCTTCTCTATCTTTGTTTCCGGCCTTTCTGTTTTTTGCTGCTGGTTGCCAGACATCATCCCCCCGAATTTCCCGAACAACGATTGCCTTTCCTCTTTCTTCTTGGTCTCCTCGCCCTGCCTCTTCTCTTCTATCCTCCTTTTCATCTCATCATATCTCTTCTGCCTTTCCTCTGCTTCTTTCCTTCTCTGCTCCATCATCCTTCTCTGCTGCTCTTCCATCACTCTCCTCTCTTCGGCAATCTGCTCAGGAGTCTTGCCCGTCTGGGGTTTGGCAATCTCTGCCATTGGCTTTTCAACAAAATATATCTTGTATACCAGATAACCTGCCCCCCCCGCCATGAAGATAAGGCCTACAAGTATGAGAAGTATGCTCGCTGCGCTCTTTGGGTAGCTGTCCGGATCAAGGGGATCCGTGCCTGCCTCTATCTCCTCATAGTCTAGATAACCATCACCGTCGCTGTCTTTCTTTGCAGGATCAGTCCTAAGCTGGAACTCCCTAAGATTATTCAGCCCATCCCCATCCAGGTCTTCTGTAGGATCGCAGTCTCCGTCGCAATATTTCTCTTCCCATAAGTCATCTATGCCGTCCCCATCCTTGTCATTGCAGTCCCCTCCGCAATCGCCGCCGCAGTCAATCCCTGTCTCATTGCCGTTCTTATACCCATCATCGCATGTGGCAATGCCGCATTTTTTGCCGGGGTTGCAGAATCCGCTCAAGCAGTCCCCATTGCTGTTGCATGTGAGGTCTATCCCGCATGTTGCGCCGCAATATCCCCCGCAATCCACATCCGTCTCCATATTGCCATATGGCCCATTTGTTAGATTATCATCGCACCTGGGCTCAGTGCAGATATTATCCTTGCATGAATTCGAGCCGCAGTCTGTGTTCACTATGCAGCTCTTGCCCCCTTCGCATCCTTTGCATTTCCCGCCGCAATCCACATCCGTCTCATCGCCGTCCTTCACCATATTGCCGCAGGTATCGCCTGACTTGACCTCTATCTTCTCTGTTCCGGTAGCCGCATAGCCGTGTATGTCGCTCACATTATAAGAGAGGTATTTTGTGTCATAGACTGTGATCATGAAAGGATAATCAAGCTTTGTTGTCGGACTGCAGCCCTCAACATCGCAAAGGCCGTAATAGTATGACTGGTTGTCGCACCCGCTCTGGTCGCTGCATGCTATCTCCACTATAGTATTACCCTCTGTCTCGTTCTTGGCAAGCACTATTACCGGGGGATTCTTTTCAAAGCATATTACATCATCTGGGTTGTATGTTATTGTGACACTGGCTTCTGCGCCAGCAAGTCCGGCCCCATTGACTGCTTTTGCAGTTATCTTGTATGATTTTGCCTTTGAAAGATTAAGGTCTTCATCTTTGTAATCCTTGCTTACAAGGCCTATATCACCATTTGTCCTTGTCCAGTTCAGGATAGGTTTTGCAGCCGCATCCATCTTATAGAGATAATAATCTATATCCGATTCAGCATCAGTGGCCGTGAAAGTTATCGGGGGGACAAACTCAAACCTTGTCTGGAAGCACGTGTTCTTCGAGCCTGTGATGTTGGGTGCAGAAGGCTTTGTGTTATCAACTGTAAATGTATACATGAGCTCCTGTTCCTGCACGTACAATCCGCCTACTGACTGGCTTGTGCATTTCATCTTGTATGTATAGCTTCCGTCGCCGAACTGGCCCAGGTAATAACTGTGCGTCTTTCCTGTAGTATCAGTATTCATCATCTTCGAATCTGAAGTGCTGTTCCCTATCACGCATACAGCCCTCTTGACAGTCGTCATCTTCATCGTTATGCTCTTGTTAGTAGTGTATTGTCTCGGCTCCACTACAGTCATATCGAGCGCTGAAGAGAGGTCCACCTGCAATGTTTTTTTCACAACAGGGGATCTCCATCCCGCCCTGTCCTCGCATTGCACATAGAAATCATGGCTTGCAGGGCTTACATCAGGCAGATAATATGCAATTGTGTTGTTGTTCTTTGTGTAAGCATAGAAATTATTAAGGTCATATCCAGGGAAACTTGTCATCGCCTCATAATCCTTGCTTTCATTGGAATATTTGCATATCACGGGCTCATTTGATGTCACGTTCAATATCACTTTCATCCTGTTTTCGAATTCAGGATATTCGACGACTTTTGCAGGATAAAAATCAAAAGAGGATATGCCCGGGGCAGACCGGTCTATGTACAGCTCGAACCTTTCCCTGTTCACCCTCTTCAGGGAATTTGTATCATTGCAGAGTATGTAGAATATGGCATAATCGCTGAAATAAGCATTATTGAAGAAACCGGACATGTTGTGTCTTGGCTGCGATACTGCGTCAAAAGGGACTAATGCATCAGACTGGAAATCATAGATGAAAGGGGAGGTTGTTATCTTGCATATTGTGTTGTCCGGCTGGCCATTCCTTGAAGTCTCTATCACAAGGTCCGCTGCCGCCCCATTAGAGACGCCCAGCCTCGGTTCGACTATATCTATGTCAGTCACAGGAACATCTATGACGAATTTCTGGCGCGCTGTAGCCGTATTGCCCACCATGTCCTGCACATTGAGGACAAGCTCATAAAGGCCGTTAAAAAGGTTTATCAGGGGTTTTGCGCTTATAGTATTGCTGTCATTTATAGTAACAACCGGTATTGAGGGAGGATTTATGCCAAGGGCCATCATGGCCGTTGTCTCATCATTTATCGCATAAAGATACACGCTGTCAAGCCTTATGAATTCGCTGAATACAACATCTATCGTTGGGCTTACAGAATATTTTATAACTTTAATCCCTGTTGTATCTATCGCAGAAGGCCCGACTATATTAGATTCATTGCTGTCAGTGTCATTAAGGCAGCCAACATCATTGGGGAAATCCGTAAGGCCGTCATTGTCATTGTCTATGTAATCAGAGCATACTGGCCTGTTCACATTAGTATTGGTGTTTCCTCCAGTGTCTGTAGTGCCGGTCTGGGCCATTGCAGAAGCTGCAAAGATGATTGCAAATACAGTTAGTAATAAAATCCACCTCTTTTTCATTATCCACCCTTCACATGATCGTACCCTTATATAATCAGCATAATGTTGATGAATAAAAAAGCACTAGCCCCACTGCGGCTGACCGATGACCCTAGGAGGTTCAAGATCAGCGACAATGTTCAATGGGATATTGACCTGGTAGCCGGCTTCATCAACGATGAACAAGGTCATATGATTGAGGATTGTCTTGTTTATCGTGCCGTTTATCTGCAGGTTTACCATGAACATCTTGCCGAAGATATCAGCAGACTGGCTCACATTCTCATAGAGTTTCTGGGTGGGGATATAATCTCCGGGTATGACAAATATCTCTACTACATCATCATCGCTGAAATTGCCCATGACAAGTATGTTCGTGTATTTTGTCATGTATTGGTCAAGCTGCTCGATAGTAGGCGTGACGCTGATGTTTATGAACCTGATATCCGGCACCTGGAGATCAACAGTGGTCGTTATCTCTTCGGATTTGGAATTGCCGGCATAATCGGAGACTACCAATGTGAAAGTCTGCTCAACTTCAGGAGGTTTCCCGGCGCTGCTCACATAGGGGGAATGCCACTTGAACTCATAGAAGCTTCCCATCTTGCTTACCTGCTCCAGAGGATAGCCCGATGTATAAACCGCTCCATCAGTCTTATTCGCTATCAGGGTGACATTCAGGTCATGGAACTCATTAGGTATGCGCGCCTTTATTGAGATGTCCCCATCCACTTTTATCCTTCCTGGGAATGAGATCTCTGATATCTCAGGGGTTATGTTATCAATTACTATCTTATCGATATAATAAAGCCCCTTTGGGCTCTTTTGTCTGTTTGCAAGGGTCTTGTAAGCCTCGACTATGATCTGGAATTCATCTTTCACAAACATCTGGTTAGGGCTTATAAGCTGCACTGGCTCAAGAGGAGGATCGAATGTGACCTTGTAAAGGTTATTCAGGCCGCAGTCATCACCGCATTCATAGCCCATGTCGAATCCTGCAAAAGGATTGTCCTTGTATATCGCAGTCATATTAACCTTATCCTCATCGGGGAATTCAAGCTCTATGCCCGGCGACCTGTTCACATACCACAACCCATCATGTAATGTCCCATTCTCTATCATCAATATTGGTGTTGATGGCGCTTTTGTGTCCATCGTGAATGTCCATTCAGGGCCTGCCTGCGAGGAGTTCGTGAACCCATGGCCGGCATTGTCATTGCCTTCGAACTTCACATTGTATGTGCCGTCATTCAACGGCTGAGGAGGTATGTAACTTATCTCATAATATATGAAGCTGCCAAGAGAATATTCATTGACTTCCATATCTTTTATTTCTTGATCATCCAGCATGAGTTTTATTGAGCCTGTGTCCACCAGCGATTCCCTTGCGTTTTCTCTCACAACTATCGATATCGGCGTGTGTATGTTGTTTGTCGTGCCTCTGTTCGGTGTCTGGCTCACCACTACAGGTGCATTCGGGTCAGTGAATATTATGAATGATTCCGTTTCAAGGGGCATAACTCCTGAAACACTCTTAGGCCTCAAGAAGAAGGTGTTGTTTCCTGCATCAAGGTCTATGTATTCCCCGAAGATCTCATTCGGATAAGGGGCTGAGTAAACATCAATGCTGTCGCTCAGGCTCAGGTCGTTTTCCAGGGGATCCTTCAATGTTAGTTTCCATACCCCTTCGCCTATATTCTCTATCCAGTCGATGAGATAGTGTTCCCTGTAATGGCCATAGCTCCCTCTCTCTTTGTTGGCGTCTGTCACCCTTATGTATTTTCCAAGCCCAAGATTCGAGTTCTGCGCAGCATTCAATGTGTAGCTGCCTTTCTGCCCTGTCGGCGAAGCTATGCCTATCGGAGCAGTGTTCAATGGGTTTCCAGGCCGCAGAGGTGAATTTTTCCCTGCATCATACCTGTAGACTTTCTGAGGAGATGCCCTGTCCGAGATCATATTGTCGCCATTGAGGACATAGAATCTCACTTCATTGACTATGTCTGATGTCCTTTTGCCGCTTATGTACAGCCTTGATTCATTAGTGTAATATATCCCGTTCTTCTTCCTTAATGGATATCCTTTTGCATCATAGTTGTCAAGGGAAGGCTCTATCACGACAGCAGGATCTGCAGTCACTATCTTCACCTCCTTAACCCTTGTGGCAAAGAGTGCTGTGCTGTCTATCTTGTCCAATGTGCATGAAGATCCAGGCATCCTTACAAGACCTGTGACAGTTATTGTCCCGTCATAGATCGGCCCTTTCGGCAGTCCGCCTTCTCCTGGGCTGGGTATTGTCAATAGCACATAGTACGTCTTTCCGAAGTCTTCGTTGCTGAGGTATATCCCTTCGTTAGTCTGTCCGCCAGCGACAAAAGACATATTCACATCATTCAGGCTTTTTGTCGAAGTGACTTTCACTATATAATCCCCATAAGATATCGGTCCTGTTATTGGGACAGATCCTGGTCCCATAGGGTAAGGAAATATATTTATTGTCAGTGTGGGCCTGTCTTCATTTATGTTTATTGTGAGATCATTATCCTCTGAATTATTCCCTGTATCATTCGCAACAAAGTATATCTTATGCGAGCCTGTGCCGGTTAAGGGGATAGTGTCAAGCATCAAGCCATTCTCGTCCAGCTCAACATGAGAGTATTCGTCACCAACATCCTCCTTGTAGCTTACCATATCCTTGCATCCATAATCCATATTGAATGCCTTTTTCACCCTCTCAAAATAATCATCCTTGCACTGCAGCCTTATCTCCTGGTCTTTCCCCCATGTCTGGCTCATATCATAATCATATGCCTCGAATGTCGTCACAGGGTATATTGAAGGCCCTTTCTGGTCTATCGAGAACCTTATCATGTCATTGTCATTGCCTTCAATGACATCACCAAATTTGCATTTTACAACATACTCGTAATACTCATTAGGCACAAGGGAAGGATGTGCAGTATGGAATGTGCCTTCAGCATTCCTGGAGAAGTCAGTCATGGATTCATAACCCGGAGCAGCACCTTTTTTCAGGGCATATCTGCAGCTGGCATCCTCGGTTGTCTGGACAGTGATATTAACGGAGGTGTCGTTCTGCGGGCCATAAGGCATGAGATTTGATATTCTGTTCGTGTTGACGCCTTCATGGCCATTGATCCATATCCTGCTATTGTTCACATTCCCGACATAATCTATGCATTCATATTCAAAGTAATATCTCTCATCGGGAAGGTCATAATAATCCCTTGTGAACTCATTGTCAATCTCGAACTTGATCATATTCTCTGAGATTATGGGCATCCCGTTGCCTTTCATCAGGATGCCTGAGCATTTTACATACCTGTCTGAGGTGAGTTTTATCTCATAATCATTCCCGTCGCCATAGCTGAGAGGTGTTGCAGTTGCAGTTATTCTCGGTGATTCAACCTCTATCCTCACAGGCATATAGCTGACATTCTCAAGATTATGTGCGTTGTCCTCAGCAAAATAATACAGCCTGTAATTTCCTGTGGCTCCCCTGAATGTCTTCTCCAGTCCGCACATGCTGGTTTCATTGGGATAGCAAAATTGCACCCCTTTGCTTGCATCCTCATCTGCTATGCAGAAATACACCTTGGCATTCTCATCCAGGTAGTAATCAAGATCGATCTTCTTCGGCAGGAGAAGCCTTCCCTCGCCGTTTATGGGCCTGCCTTCAATCAGGAATGATGTTTTAGGGGCGATATTATCGATCTGGCATGTCCTGCTTTCCTCCCCATAGTTGCAGTCAGGGACCGTGTTGTTATCAGCGTCTTTCACACAGATATAATCTGGCACATCAGCCCTGTTTCCGCTGTACTTGATCCATTTGCAAAGCCCGAATGCGAAGTAGTCATTGCTCTTCTGCAGCAGCTTGTTGTTCCCTCCGACTTTCATGAATTTGCTGAAGCTTTCGGTGAGTGTTATATTTCCCCACTGCGTGTTTACTGAGACATTCAATGCTTCTAATGAATTCTTTGAAATGCTCTTGTTGGAGTAAGTGCAATCCTCTTCAGTCACATAATTCCAGCAGCCTGTCTGCTCCTTGGGGCCGCACTGGCCGTAACTGTAATAGCAGTCACCGTAAAGCTTGCACACTTCGACATCACAATCGCCGTAGAACCTGTTCTGGGCATCCCTCCTGAAGTCCCCGCAGAGGCTGCAGTTCTGCAGCTCTTTTGTCTTGGGCCTGCATAATCCCACACCAAGCTCGCTGAATGCCTTGACTGAAGAGACCCATTCGCATTCTCCTAACTGACATTTGTTCTCAGTGCATGAAGACTCAGAAGTGTAATCATAGCAGTTCTGTATGTCTATGCAGCTGCTATACTTGTTTATGGTCGTCCTTGTAGTATCATTGTAGCATGTCGGTATTTTGCTGCATGGATAACTACCTTTCCCCTCATCAGTGCCGTCTATGAGCGGGCCTTCGTATATCGCAGTGGCATCGATTGCAAACAGCCCGAATAAGCCGTTGCACAATGCGCACTGGCTCTGGTACAGGCACATAGTTGTTTTATCGCGGAAAGGCCCTATGCATACGAAATCTTCAGGATTCACCGTCGAAAGCGTCGAGCAGTTCTGCAGCTCAGTGTCTATAAAATTATCATCTGCACAATCATACCTGACATTGTCCTTGCAGAATTCGCCGCCCCCATTCGCCATGCAGTTGACATCTCCAGTGGTTATGCATTCTACCTCTGATTTTGACACTGCGCCCGTTGTGTAATGCACATCAACCCTGTAGCAGTATCTGGAGCTTGGGGAGACAGGCTTGTCCTTGTGCTGGTAGAATACATTTCCGGCAATAGTGCTGTTGATGGCTATGAGCTGATCCGGCTCGCATTGCGCAGCAAGGCTGGAGCATTTGTAAAGATACATCTTATCGACTATGCAGTTTGGAGACTGATGCAGCTGCCATTCGATAAGGTTTGCGAACTGCCCTTTAACTGGCGTGATCTCGAATGTGTCAGGTGCGCCGGGATTGTCAGAGCACTCATATGCGCAAGTGCAGTCATCCCTGCAGATCCCGTCAGGATAAGGAGAACTGCCGCATTGGCTGTCGCTCCCGTCGCAATCCTCATTTAATCCCTGGCTGTTAGGGGTGTTAAGTTCTTTATCGCCGCATATCGTGCATTGCCTGGGGTCATCCCCTGATACGGCTTCTCCGTTCGGCAGCACAGCCACATCATCTTCTGTAATGTCTGATTCAG
>Ga0210057_1000861_pt1 | contig 48665 bp, 57 predicted proteins | sample CryGeyCG2114_010_2_FD_183968 | JGI IMG/M metagenome (GOLD analysis project Ga0210057, IMG submission 183968) | Groundwater microbial communities from aquifer - Crystal Geyser CG10_big_fil_rev_8/21/14_0.10 (SPAdes) (version 2) | ecosystem: Environmental > Aquatic > Deep subsurface > Groundwater ...
ATCTCTTCACGCAAAGTATCTGCTGATGCTTCCAGGTCTGGGTTTGGATTTGTTACAACGGAGATTATACAATCCGCCGTTGTCTCGTCAATATTCCCCAGGTATGGACATCTGAACGCATTAACCACAATATCGTGTTGTGGTCGATGCCATGTTTCTGAAACCACCTCCTTAAGAGTGCGTCGAATTTCAACTATGTTGTAGGTTAGAAAATCTTCCATCCCAGTATTTCTTGGAATTAAGTTTATTAGAGGCATTGTACTCTCCTTGGGGTGCCTTATATAACTGATAAAATGTGCTAATGCTGATTTACAGCTTAAAAATTATATATCTTTTAGCTATAAACCAAAAATACTACGGATAGGAACGTACCTGGGTTGGTTACCAAGCTTAAACAAGGATTTACCTTGTTTCCTATCACGATAGCATGCTCACAGTTCTAGCTTTTTGCCCTTTTCTGTGAGGGACCATCCTCCGGGTTTTTGGTCTGTAACAAAACCCTTTGCTTGTAGGTGCCTCAGACAAATTCCAGTTATAGAATCTGATTCTTCTAGATAGTTACGAATTTCATCAAAACTTTTGGGCATCCCCTCTTTTTGGAGATACCTTATAATTCTTGCAGCCGTGTTCTTCATCTTAGAGCTCCTTTTCTAGTCGAGTAAATCTTTATCATACGTAAGTAAATAGGGTAGGTTCTTTTCACACTGGTCACACACTCCTCCCTGAGGAACCTCCATTTTACAATGAGGGCATTTGACCATGTCAACCATACCCCCCCGACTATATGACTCCGCATAGCGGAAGCAATCTTCCTCTGTTACAGCATTAAGTGCTAAATATGCCAGTCCATCTTTTATTTCGAATACAAAATAGCTCTCCCCGTTAGGAGCAAGGGCTTTTGAACCTATGGAATAGCTATTATCTGGTATTCGAATAAACTCTATCCGATCGCCCCAAAAAAAGTTACATACCACGTGTACATTCAAATTTTGTGTGTTCAAGGCTATCTCCTGTTGTTTATTTACGTCACAATGCACAAGAAATGCTTAGATTATAGCAAAATGGGGTATAAATGCAATACTATAGGATTATAGATATATTTAAAATAATTAATAATGAGGAAAATTAAAATAATTGGTAAGACCCATCAGTTCGTTGACTGATTATACAAGTATATAACTTGTATCTTACCGGGTTTGTTATCCGAATAACCACGCGATGTTTAAACCTATATTAGGGCTTTTATACCTTCTATAGCTACCTCACAGTCTTGCTCTGCGGACCCGCCTGAGAAAAAGGCTTTTATTAACCACCCATTTCTAAAGAAATGAACGAGCCCGCCTCGATAGCCGAATTCGCCCTTTTTTACAGGTCGGTTAGGTGCTAGTCCAGAGTGCATGTTCGTATCCATCATTTCGGCAAATTTTGACAGAGCCACCGCCAGGTAGTTTGCCCCGTCATCCCCATTCTTGGGCCCTCTGGTGAATTCCCCCACCGCGAATAGTGCGGGCATTACTACACCCTCAGTAAAGGCCCCTTCCTTAACAAGTACAATGCCTCCGGCACCTTCGATTCCAAGCTCATGGGCCTTTGCCTTCATTGCAAATATCGCTTCGTCGTACATTTCATTTCTCCTTTTTGATTAATAAAAGGTTATCCCGAGTTAAGCACCAGAATTTTACTATAAGAGTATCTATAATTCAACTACTATAAGATGTTGGTTTATTAAAGTAATTTTAGGAATTAATTAATTGTAGTTCTCAGAGCCTGGTTCTGGTTTTATATAATGGAAAGACACGTAAGTATTATTTGACACCTATAAAAAGAAGGGTTCCGCAACATTTTGGTATTATATACCAGTATGTTACGGAACCCCCAATGCCCACGCTACTTATTTGCCCGTGGGCATCCCTTGCACCTGTCTCTAATGCACGTACCTCCGTCTTTGTAACAGACCCTTTCCCAAGCCTTTTGTGCCAATAGCACTAAACTTTTTAACATGACATCCTCCTTTTGGCCTTGGTTTAATAAGGTACCTACATTATACACCTATTTCTGAATAGTTAAATACTATAAGACACGATAATTTGTTTCGATATTAGCATACATATACTGATTTTCATAGAGTATATATCATTATATACTAACTATATGAACTTTTTAAAATACAAACTCTGGATAGAATCCGCCTTGTTGGCTCTTTTAATATTTATGGGTTCTCTAGCTTATCTGTTTGTTCAAAATGAAAGCGTTAATGTAATTTTAATGAATAGATCACTTGCATTTACTGCTATTATTATGATTGATCTTTCTTTTATAGTGAGCGGAACATCGTATTTTTGGGGTATTGGTAAAACAAAAATGTCATATCGAAAAATGGTTGGGGTAATAGGATTTGTTATTTCTCTTGTTCATGCAAGTATTGCCTCAAATATTTTTTTTGGGTCGTATGTTTGGATTACTTATACGTTTAAATATGTCTACTCCCTTTTGCCGGCCTTACTAGCTATTCTTATTATGACTATGATGGTAGTGATTTCAAATTGGGGGATACCTAATTTATTAGGCGGGGTTTTGTGGCGCAGGCTTTTAAGAGTTGGTTATGTAGCCATTTTTTTTATTATTATTCATGCAACAATTCTTTCTTATTCAGAATGGATATACTGGTTTACAAAATTTAGTCCTATTTTTCCTCCGCTTAGTTTGATTGCATTTTTATTTTCGGTATTCACTATTATTTTAAGAATAGCTTTATTTATTGTATTAAAAAGAAAGTCTGTTCAACCCTCACAAATAGAAGTTCCGCTTAACTCCAGTAAGTAAAAACAGGGTAGTGGATATAGCGCGTAAAATTTCGAGGCGATCAATTACGATCCTTCTCCCGTCCACTATCAAGCGCTGTGATTATGATTAGCCAGCTTTTTTAGGGATGCTGCGGTGATGAGTTACCCTCTTAAGCTAGAGTATGCCCTGGCTACTCTTCTACATTAACTATCTATCGGTCAATATCTTCAGAAACAGACCACATGCTATTATGAGTAATATACTTCCTATTACCATAAACGGTAGAAATCCTGAGTTTATCCCAGCTAGGCCCAAAGCCCCTATTGCTAGGATAATTCCCACGACAAAAACTCCAAACAGTAATCCCAATAGTACATAACCACAGGGCACACTACTCATATCTCTCTATCCTTATGACTATATATACTTCATAATGTACAAGAAACACCTGAATTATAGCAAATAATGGGTGTTGAAGCGATACTATAAGACTTATACGTAATATTTCAAAAGCCCGGAAATATTTGGAGGAAAAAACAGGTGCCAAACTGAATATATCACCCAATTCCAGCTTAATGAAGAAGGAAAAAGTTTGATTGATTTTATTGTTATGTGGGGAAATGGATTAAGTAAAAAAAAGACCCGGTCAGTGTACTATAAAAGCTACAATAACCGGGTCGTAGTGGCCGCTAACCTGTGATTCTCTTGCCGCAGTGCGGACATCTTCCACAACCCCCGTACACCTCACCTTTACAGTGAGGGCATATACCCCTAGGTCCTCCTCCGGCCATAAAGATGTTCCAAACCCTCCGTAACATGGCTTTGCCTCCTCCCAGGATATATACATATTAGATACGTAGCGACATTGTAATACTACTTTTTTCTCAAGTCAACAACTATAGGTTAGTAGGGTACTTGAAAAACACGTATCTTATACTTCTTTTGGGCTTTGAGCCTTTACTTAGGGGTGTGTGTCCAGCCATAGGGTTCTACCTCACCAATTGAAAAGTTCTCACACCCTTCAACGGTACATTTTGGAGTGTTTGGTGGAAGTAGCCCTTTATTTATAGAATCCCACTCACAAAGATGCTCTTCACAAAAATCCATTTGTTGGCCGCCACGTGTGGTTACCTGGTTAGTGCACCAAAAATGTTTACACTGTGCCATAGTTTTTCTCCTTTTTGGCTAAAAGATTATTTACCCCGAAGTATGGCTACAAGTATATATAAAAGTGTAGCAAAAAGTCAATTTTGGGATTGTTTGTTTATGTGAAGTACTTTTTTGTAAATCTTTACCTGATTATAGATTATCTGATCTCATTGTCCCACATAAAGTAATATCTGGTACTTTTTGACCAAAAAGTGTCTCACATACCCTTAAAGGGTACAAATATAGCTATTTTTATCCTACTAGATGCTTATCTACTACCTAAAATTCACAAACACTTAAAGTAGAAGGATACTTGTAGTAGGAAAAGTACTTGTTTATGTAACAGTATTATGTATACTATGCTTATGTTAACGGAAAATGAAGTAAAAAAACTAAGAGATGCTTTACCGGGCTATAAAAGAGATATTTTCCCTCCTATATTAGAGGATTTGTATGATAACAAATTAGTAAGTTTATTAGGAGAAGCGAATAGGGCTATTGGAAACTTAAATAATGCTAAAAAAATTATTCCAAACCCCGATTTATTAAGTGGTCCTCTGCTCTTTAAGGAGGCCTTTGCGAGTTCTGAAATTGAGGGTACTCAAACAACAGTTAGAGATGTAATACAAGAAGAAGTTGAGTTGTCCTTTGAGAGTAGATATGATCAAATACAAGCTCGGGAGGTTGTAAATCATATAGAGGCTTCAAAAACAGGTCTACGATTAATAAAAGAATATCCTCTTGTATCTAGAGTTTTAAAAGAAATGCATTCCCAACTCCTAGAAGGTGTTAGAGGTAAGCATAAGACTTTGGGAGACTTTAGGGTGGGGCCTAATGCTATTGAGAAAGGTAACGAAATTGTATATTTCCCACCGGAGGCAAAAGATGTTTCTGACCTCATGTCCCGATTAGAGAGATATTTAAATAACCCAGGTGACAAAGATATCTATGATCCTTTAATAAGGGCTGCGGTTACTCATTATGAGTTTGAAGCTATACATCCCTTTGCTGATGGTAATGGTCGGTTGGGTAGGGTTTTGATTTCTCTACAGCTCATCAATGAAAAAGTTTTAACTTATCCTGTACTCTATTTAAGTGGATTTCTACTAAGGGAGAAGAAGAATTACCAAGAGTGTCTACTTCGAGTTACAACCCATAGTGATTGGAAAGGGTGGATTACCTTTTTCTTGCGAGGAATAAAAGAACAAGCTACTAGATCTGAAGAGATAGTACAAAGCATCTATGATTTACGGAAAAACACGGAACAAACTGCAAAAAGTATGACTCAAAGTCCAAATGTAAATGAAATAGTTGATTTAATGTTTAGTAGAAGAGTTCTTACTGCTAGACTTGTTAGGGAGTCCCTAAATATGAGTCATTCCGGAGCTAGAAAACTTTTGGTTAAGCTTACGAAGGCTGGTTTACTTAGCTTGATTAATAGTGGAAATAGTAAAGCCAACTATTATGTAAATGAGCCTTTGGTTAAACTTTTGGAAAATATATAAGGAAAGTATTTTGTTTTCTATAGAGACTTAGTTTTAGAGCGTCCAAATATCACTACGCGACCTCGGGGGTTGCGGATGCTATATTTTTAAAGGCTTTAGAAAATCATCCATTTTGCTAATAATACTTGAGTTTGTATAAGAATTCAAACTTAAAAAGATCGGGAAAGTGTGTTTGTAGGAACATTACTTTCCCGATCTTCTTGTGGTACCCTTACTCCTTGAAGTAGCTTAAAAGAGCAGTATAAGCCAAAAGAGAAATCTTACCACCAACTCTGTGATAAACCACAAGATTACCACTCTTAAGAACAGTGGTATACCATAGAAAAGAGCATATTCCTCCCAAGTTTTCAGCGGAGATGCTGGTGGAAAAGAAACAGGTCCAAAAGGACCCCGATGCTTGTACCATAGGTATAAGCCTGTTGTAATTCCCACAACTTGTGCGACTCTGACTAATACTTCCACACTTATCTCCCTTTCTTCTTACCAGTCAGTTCGATTTCTAGCCTTTTTAAAGAGGCTATATCTGCAATTATTCCCAAAGCACGCTGAGAATCTACTGATGACTTCCACTCAAAAGGCATATTTTCTATCCATTCTAACTCTTTTTCTAGCTCTCTTATTTCTGAACGTACTTTCTTCAACGGTATGTCTTGCCAAAATAACAAAGACTTAAAAAACTTAAACATTCTATTGCCTCCTTATTGGGCTAGGTTAGATTTAAGTGATAATGTACAAGAACTGCCTTGATTATAGCAAAAAGGTTGTCAAAAGCAATACTATGGGTCTATACACTTCGTAACCCCGGACACTTCGTAAGGACACTTCGTAACCCCCGGGGTTACGAATGCTTCTATATGAGACTTTATGGGTTTTTTTCAACAATCTTCTAGTCTTAAAACACTACCTTCTTTTAAAAATTCCCCTTCGGTAGGGGCGTGTCCATTTATTTCTAATTCTAGAGTGCCTGGGGGATACCTTTCTGGAATTTCAGGATACGAGGTAAAAATCATGTGTAAAAGAGTTATAAAATTCATTCCTTCCGAAACTATTATATTTTCCTCACCAACACCAGTTATTTTTTGTAAGTTATTTTTATAAAGCACTTTTACTTTTAACGGTTTTGGAAAAACATCCATTTTATTTTTAGATTACTGAAAACTTTTATATCCAGTTTAAATTTAAATTTTTTTATAGCAACCTTTTATTCAAAAAGGCTTTGCCTGAACCTACTTTTAAATACTTTTCAAAGTGTAGTGCTTTGTACTCATTTCTGAATGCTATATAGCTTTCTAACTTCCAAGGTAGGTATCTTTTAGTTGATTTTACTTCCCCATTATTGTGTTCTTCTATTCTTTCTTTTAGGTTTTCACTAAAACCTATATATGTTTCTTTTGGAGTTCTTTTGCTTCGTAAAATATAGACATAGTAGAACATAAGTCTACTCTATATTAACTAGTGAAAATATTAAAGGATAATTAAAAGTTTATTGCCCTACTACGCTAAACAAGGTTAGCTTTGAAGGGCACTCATACTTCAGCCTAAACTTTCCTATGGCTCAATCTTCTAGAATCAGCATTTATTTTGAATAATTAAAGAATAATGGAAAATAAAACGATATCAGTTGGCTGCGCCATACGAAACTTTAGTGAAGTATGGTGGACACTATTCAAAATAATTGGAACACCTTGTTTGATTATATTGTTAGGTGGGGAGACAAACTTGAGCATTGTAATCTGTAAAGCCAAACTCTTGGTTAGAGTATTTTCTAGTCAATAAATGAGCCTGAACTAGATGCAACCGTAACCACCGGTTTAATAACTTTGTACATTCGATTTAGCTCTTTTTGTACTTCCTCTGCCATCTCAATATCTGTACACCTTTTCTCTACTAATTCAAGCCGTTTGGCTGTTATCCCCTCTTTTAAGTACTGCTGCCAGTTTGGAACGCTCTTTAATTTCGTATAGGGTGTCATACAATTCTTCTGATAATATCTCTTTGCTATTTTGCCTTTCTTCTTTTTGTCTTCTACATCTTCCGAAAATAGACAGCATCTGTGGTAGTTCAGATATTCATCGAATTTTATGTAAAATGTGTTTAGTTTTTCATATTCTCCTTTATCAATGAATATGTATCCTATCCAATTCCTTACTACGTTGTGTTTCGATTCGCACTGTGCGTTGTCATTGGCATGTCTTGCTCTGTTTTTGGTCATTTTTATTAAAAGGTTTGTTAATGTTTTGGAAACTAAATGGTTTATGTATTCACTCCCATTGTCTGAGTGTATCTCATGTATTACAAATGGATACATATCCATTAGTTGTTTTAAAACTTCTGCTATACACTTTTGATTAATCTCAGGTACTGCTACTACAAACTGCCATTGGGTAACTTCATCAACAATATCAATGTGATATACTCCCTTAACTCCATAAAGATCACCTTGATGAATGGAGTCTACTCTAAGATATCCGGGTTTCCCGCACGGATTAGGTTTTCTTCTTTCCCCTATGTTTACTACTGCCGGTTTGGTCTTTTCAAAACTACCTGCTGTTTTGATAAATGTCGTTGTTTTCATTATTACATAAAGATACGAAACAGATATATTCATTATTGTTTTAAATCTGATATCTCCAAATACTTCGTATGCTCTATGAAGTAGAGCTTTTAGTGCCATGCCGTTTGGATTATTATGCAGAGAAGCTACTTGAGCTACTAGATCTATATCATGATTTGTATATTTCTTTTTGAATTTATGCTTTTTTACAGATGCCCTAATTTTTACATGCCCTGTTTTTATGTAGCAAGTTACAAGTCTTGTAACTTGAGACCTTGAATATCCTGTCGCTTTTTTAATGTACTCTTTGACAACTCCTTTATCTACTTTTGTTAAAAATGCATATTCATACTTTACAAGAACATTTTCAACCCAGGGATATGACCCTTTTGCAGACAACCTCTTAAAATCTACCTTAGTAGAAGAGTTGATAAATTTCTTAATATCTTCTATTGTATTTATTTGAGAGTCGTTCATTTTTATTACCATTAAACAATGATACGACTCTCATCTTTTTATGGGCTCATTCTCTATTAGAAATCATCCCACTTTCAGGCTCATTTTGTATTGTACAAGACTGTTAGTATCCTAAACAATTCGATTTGTATATAATGAATATACTATGGACAATAAAACCTACCCTGTCACTTTAATAGCAAAGTATCTTTTAATGAAATCTAAAGAAGATAGCAAACCAATTACACAGTTAAAACTTCAAAAGATATTGTATTATGCCCAAGGATGGTACTTAGCCAATTTCAATAAACCTCTATTTAATGAAAAGATAAAAGCTTGGAAATTTGGACCCGCTGTTGATGAGATATATCAGAACTATAAAGTATATGGCAATCAACCAATCACTATGGAAATTGAAAACGAAGAGCTATCAGCTTTAGATTCAGATACTAAGGATTTTCTAGATGAGATATGGAAAGTATATAAACCTTACTCGGGTGGTGACTTAGTAACCTCTACCCACTTAGAAGACCCTTGGAATGAAGCTCGTAGAGATATAGAGGAGGGGGAAAACTCAGACAATGAAATATCCAAGGAGTCTATAAAAGAATTTTTTAAAAAGAAATTAAATGGAAGAAGCAACTAAAAATAAGCAGTCTTATACTATAAAACAACCTTCTACGGAACCTGACCCGAATCTGGATGGCCCCCTTCAGCCCCCAAAACCTAAACATGATGGTATCAATATAATAGAGGGTATTTATGATTTTTTTACAGTAAAGAAACCAATCGGTTTCTGTATTATGGAAAGGTATAAAGACGACTTATCCTTAAAAATAGAACATCCAAAAATATACACTTTTTTTCTTTTCTTTTTTTTAGTTTTAGATCTTTTTCATGCTCTTATAGCAGCCTTATGTATTCTACTTATTCTAATTTTTATAGTTCTTTCTTTTGCTAGAGGTTTAGGTATTTTAGATTGGCTTACTGAAACATTGAGTTTATTTAATTAATGTTGTTAAAGGTATCCGGAGAGTTACTATATCTCTCAACTAAAGACTTTAACTCCTTGTTATTAGCCGCTTTATAATATTTGGAGTACTGGTCAAAAATACTATATAAACCATCAAAGGCTGTTACTAAAACTTCATGTACCCAATTCATACTTCTGCTATTATCTATGATAACCCCCTTTAAACCTGCTTTTATGTATTCATTCATTACTCTAGGAGAAGTATGAGAAAAGTTGCATTGTAAAGCATAAATTGTACTGTAAGCATCTTCTCTGCCCACTTCTGTAGACATACCCCTAATGGATTTCTTAGACCAGGTATGATCTTTGTATTTATGTTTGTTCATTACATCTTGTGCTTTTTTTTCGATAACTTTTATAGAGTCCTGATTTACACTTAATTCTTTTTCCTTTTGTTCTATCATTTTTCTTAATTTTGGTTTTGTTTTTATATAATCAAACATTTTCTTTCTAAGTATCCAATCGTAATCTAGGTATCTTTTAAGTTTAGAATTAGTCTTGTCTTTCATAATATAAGACACCATTATAGCCAACTCTAGTATGGATCTAGATATTATAGCTCCATCTTCTCCAAAACCAAGTTTACACAGGTTTACTATTGAAGCGTGTGATTTATAAGCCTTGGCTAGTGAAAAAGATAAAAATAACCCTTTAATATCCTTTGCGTCCCTTTCATACCTCGTTTCCTTATCCACTAATTGTCTCAATTTTTCATTTATATCAAAAAGTTCTTGATAGGCGTCCTTAACTATAGATTTTTGTTTTTGTTCTATCAAAGATGTTCTTATAAGTTCGGACAGGCTTATTTTATTTTTAACACAATACATTTTAGCCCAGTCATGCAATGACGATGGCAAACTTATGTTAGTTTGGATTAATTCCGTATCCACATTAAGTGATTTAGGTAGATTTTGAGGTAGGTCGAATTTATAGCCTTTATTACTTATGAATATCCCTTTGTTAGGCAACGTATAATTGTATTGCTCTAATAGTTCGCTTAATTTTGCCTCCGCAAATATTTCCAGATCTCCTTTCTGGGGAAACCTTTCTAAAAACAAGTATTCTTGAATATAGTCGTATTCGGACCAGATTTCGTATTTATCAACTAGTTCTTGATTATTATCCAGTACTTCTATAACCATTTTTACTAGCTCCGCACCAGTTTTTAAAGGTTTTATATTCGTTACTTTATATATATTCATTGTACAATTGTACAACTATATGGAGATAAGCAAATAATTTCAAATACCGTATTATATACAGTTTATAAATAAACATATCCAATAATTGTGATGGTAGAAACGAATATGTAGAGAAAGATACTTATTTATAACTAGAAAATTAGGTGTGATAGATTTTGTTATTAGATCTGACTACGGGTAGAGGTTTTGAATGGGTGTTTTGAGTGACTTAGCTATTTTCATTAATATATAAGCTGAAGGAGAATATCTACCATTTTCTAAATGCCCTATGTAGGTACGATACATTTCGCATTTATGTGCCAGTTCTTCTTGGCTCATACCTGCTTCTTCACGATATTTTTTGATTCTTTTACCTACTTCTACTGCAAATTTTTCTTTACTTACAAAACCCATAAATTAATTTTCGTACAATGTGCAAAATACCGACACGCAGTAGACATAGCAATATTATTTTGTTATATTCCAATAAATGAAAATAAAAGAATCTTGGAGTAGTCAAAGTAAAAAAGGTAAAGGCTTTATTGGGTGCCTTAGCCTATTTATATTCTTTATACTGATTGGAGTTTTTGCTGGAGAACGCGATGTTGAAAAATCAAATATACAAGGAGTTAATGATAAATCAGAAAGCCAAGTTGTTACAGAATCCAAACAAGAAGAGGAAACAGAAAAGGGTGTTCAAAATCAAGAAGAAATAGGTAAGGATAATGAAACTGCCGAAACACGAGAAAATTCAGAGCAAGACTATTTTATAGTGGCTAGAGTAGTTGATGGCGACACAATTGAAATTGAAGGTGGGCAAAAGGTTAGATACATAGGAATAGATACTCCAGAAACTGTTCATCCTGATAAAGGTGTAGAGTGTTATGGCAAAGAAGCCAGTGATAAAAACAAAACCTTAGTAGAAAATAAAAAAATTAGGCTGGAAAAAGATGTTTCTGAAACAGATAGTTATGGAAGATTACTTAGGTATATTTATTTAGAAGATGGAACATTTGTAAATCTTTTGTTGGTAAAAGAGGGTTTTGCCCGATCTTCTACTTACCCGCCAGATGTTAAACATCAAGAAACCCTAAAAAGTGCTGAGCAAGAGGCAAGAGCTTCTAAAATAGGGTTGTGGGCTTCAGACACATGCAGTGGAACAACTACACAAGTCCAACCTAATACTACTAACCAAAATCAAACAAACACACCACAACAAACAAATGAGTGTGTAATTAAGGGAAATATTAGCACCAATAATGAAGAAAAAATTTACCACATGCCCGGACAACAATATTATGACAAAACCGTAATAGATACATCTAAAGGAGAACGCTGGTTTTGTACTGAACTGGAAGCCATAAATGCTGGTTGGAGAAAAAGTAAGAGATAAACATTATTAATTTTATAGTCTCTTATATCCCTAAGGACTAATCCTCTTTTAGAAAATTATTTAGTGAGTCTAGCGCAATTTGTATATATGGTATACTACCGCGCGCTCCGTTGAGTAATCTATTAGTGGCTTCTTCATGTGCATTGCCTTCAGGTCTTGTATTCGCAAAGGAGTTTGTAAGTGTATTTACCCTCCCTATGAAAGTGTATGCGCCATGAATACTAGATATTATCTCATCTGGAAGTAAGAGTAATGAGCCTTCCTTGACCGCTCTCCTATACTGGCTATTTTCTAGAGGGCACCCATAGAAATTTTGCCAATCACTACCCGCAACCCTGTTTACAGCGTCTAAATTAAACTTTAGCTCTAGAATCATACCTTCAAGAGAACCAATATCAATATTTCTTGGAGCATTGACTAATACTTCAGGGGTATCCTTGCATATTTCAAACCATTGCTTTTTGTGTAGTTTTAATTCTTCTGGAGTAAACTTATTTCCTTTTGGATGCCTAGGATTATAGTGATTGATTTCAGCGTGACATTCAAAACAAACAGGTATTGCATTATCTAATGAATTTTCACCCCCATCAGCTTCTTGTATTATATGGTGTACTTCTATTTTTACCCCGCAAAATTTATAACAAATACAGCACCTCCTTCTGGTTTGTGCTAATAATTTATCTTTATCAGATCTTGTAAAACTCATATAAACAACAAATTAGTAAAATTTAACAATATTATAGTACATATTTAATTTTGTTATAATTTATTTATGGTTAATCAATTTGTACCGTCTTCAGATCAAGACGGTGAGAATAGAAGTTCAGACGGCACTTTTGCAACAGGTAACAATGCAAACCCTACAGGTATTGGGGGGTGGGAAAAAGGGCAATCAGGAAACCCTGGAGGGAGGCCAAAAAATGAGCAAAGGATCGCTTATTGGTTACAATTTTTTAAAAACCTAACATTTAAAGAATTTAAAGAGTATTTTAAATACAAAAGTGAAGATGAGATTTATGTAGCAGGAGTATTAGCCTATGAGCGTATAAGAAGAGCCAAAGAAGATTTAAAAGAATTTAAAGAAGTAGTAGATAGAACAGAAGGTAAAGCCCCACAAACTCTTATACATGAAGATGGTTTTTTCTCAGCAGATAAGCTTATTGTGGAAGTAGTTAATCCTACTAATAAAGAACAATAACAGTTATTTTTTTCTGTAAACATTATTAATATTTATATGTAAATGAAATGGGAAAAGCAGAGCCCGCAAAATATATAGAACCTGATGTATTAATTGCTATTATACATTCTCCCCGATTTAAGAAAAAATCAGAAGAATTTATCAAATTAATCTCCGAATATTATAAAGTCAACTTTTCCAATCTACCTTTAGAAAAAGAAGAAGATTTAATACCTTTTGAAACTAGAATAGGAAACTATTTGTTACATAAAAAAGATAACTATTATCATGAAGGATTAAAAAAATTGCTACAAGAATTTAAGCTGGATATAAATAATAGCATTCATAAAAACGTGATAGAAAAAGCGATCTTTTTTCATAAGCAACCCAGCTTGGATTACAAAACCAAACCTTTAATCACTTTTGACTACGATCAACAAACCCCTAAATGTTCTATTGAAATATATCCTTGGACAAGTGATAAAGAAGTAGACAAAGCTTTCAAGGCTTTAAAGGACTCTTTTGAAGGGAAAGAGATAAATATATTTAGTAAAGATTACAGAGTTAACATAAAAGGTGTTTCTAACAACCTACCTTCTTATTATATTGGTAAGTCTATAAGAAAGCACAAAATTAAAAAGGCTTATCTAAAACATTTAAAAATATTTTTTGTATACATGGAGTATAAACAAAAACTGCTAAAAAATGATATTGAGCATAAAAAAACAAATCATAGGCAAGATTTGAGTAACTCTGTTATAGAAAGTGTTTACAATGACGATTCATTTGAGAAGAAGCTTCAAGAAATTTTTAACACTAGCAAAATGATAGATGAAATAATGTCTTGGGAGAATTTCAAGAAAGTAATTCCTAACTTAGAAAAACAGTTGGAAGAATATAACTTATTCCTTTAACGTAAACCCAAACTAACAAATCAACTTGTCTATCTTTTTCAACTAATTCAATCTATTTTAAGATATCCATAAATTAATAATTAAAAATATGGATATTGAAAAATACTATAAAACTAAAGATCTGAACGAGGCTTCGTATATCTACTTCCTTAAAATTCCTTTTGAAGGACTTGTAAAAAAAGAGAATTTTTATTTATTCGTATTTCCTAATTCCAAAGAAACACAAAAAGCTTCCATGGAGTATTGGTCAAACAATGCAATTGGAAATATTAAAGAGTTTGCAGATGCACAAAAAACATTAAAAAACCTCATCTTTTCTCGTAATTAATAATTTATTTATATGTAGTATGAATATTGAAAAAATTGAAATCAGAAAGATTAAAAAACTAGATCACAAACAATTTAAGGCGAAAGTGGATGTAGCCTTTCATACCGATGAATTTGGAGTTATATCAATTAAAGGTTTTAGAATAGGAAATAGTAAATTTGGAGGAATGCCTTGGGTAGAACCTCCCTCATACCAAATGTTTGGGAAATATGAGAAATGTTTGTTTTTAGAAGGTGAAGGTGTTTGGGAACAGCTAGTAACGTTTCTAATAGATAAATGTATTGAAGAGGGTATTGAATTAGTTGTTACTGCAACAGATTCAGAAGTAGTAGATCCTGAAGAAATACCTTTCTAATCACATAGTTACTATAGTAACTATAGTGTCTATAGAGACTATAGTACTTTTTCCTATTATGTACTGTAACTATATGATTTGTATTTATTTTGTTACTAACTAACTTGCTAATAACTTATGATAAATGTGGAGACTGCCAGAAAAATTTTAGGAGAGGAGGAAAGCTCTAAACTAAGCGATAAACAGGTATTAAGACTGTTAAATTTTTTATATAATATAAGTGAGAGTGTTATAAACTCTGTCCTTAAAAATTCTAATTCAGTATATGAATAAAAAAGCACTAATTTATTGCCGAGTATCTTCACAACAACAGGTTTTAAATGGCAATGGTGTGGATAGCCAAGAGAAACTTTGTAGAGACTATTGTAGAAGCAAAGGTTATGAAGTAGTAAATGTATTTAAAGAAAAAGGTGTGTCTGGTGGAATATTTGATCGTCCCGCAATGCAAGAACTTTTAGAATATTTAGATAAACATACTGAAACTAATTATGTTGTTATTTTTGATGATTTAAAAAGATTTGCCAGAGATGTACAAGTCCATTTTAGACTTAGAAAAGAACTTGATTTAAGAGGTGCAAAACCAGAAAGCCCTAACTTTGTTTTTGAAGACACTGCGGAAAATAAATTTGTAGAAACAATGTTAGCCGCTACAGCAGAGTTAGAAAGGAATCAGAATAAAAGACAGGTTATACAGAAAATGAAAGCCAGAATATCACAGGGTTATTGGTGTTTTTGTCCCCCTCCTGGCTTGAAGTATAAAAAAGTTTCTGGACATGGAAAAATTTTGGAAGCAGAAGAACCTTTAGCAACCATATATAAAGAGGCCCTCGAGAAATACGCAGATGACTATTTTATTACTCAAGTTGACGTAAAAAAGTTTATTAGAGGAAAATATAAAGAATATGGAATAAAACGAAGATTGTCTAACCATGGTACCAAAAGAATACTGACCGAATTATTGTATACAGGGTACTTAGAATACCCCAAGTGGGATGTAGAACGCCTAAAAGGAAATCATAAAGGATTTATATCAATTGAAACATTTAAACGCATACAAGATAAACTAGAAAGTAATAAAAAGAAATCCAGAAGAAAAGATTATTCCGAAGACTTTCCATTAAGAGGTTTAGTTTTGTGCAGTCATTGCGGTAAACCACTAACCGCTAGTTGGTGTAAGGGTAAGCTTAAATATTACCCTTATTATGCGTGTAAACAGAGTAGTTGCGAATTTTGCTGGAAAGCAATTCCACGAAAAAGTATTGAAGAAGAATTTGAGAGTTTATTATCGGTAGAAGGGTCTATAAAAAAAGTTTATCTTGACCTAAGCAGAGCTGTGTTGTTTGATGTTTGGGGTAATAGGGAACTTATGGAGGAGAACCATAAAAAACGGTTACATACAGAATTAGGAGATATTGAGAGCCAACTTGATAGTGCTACAGACCGTTTATTTAGAGCTACCGATGATATTCTTGTGGGAGTTTATGAGCAAAAAATAAAAGAGCTTAAGCAGTACAAAGATTCCCTACAGTTTAAAATACAGAACACAGGGACTTTAAATTTTACTAAAGAAAAATTTGGAACATCCCTAGACAAAGTCTTTGATGTGTTAGAAAAACCTTTAGATACGTGGAGAAAAGGTGATTCGGTATTAAAACAAACTGTGGTTTATATGTACTTTTCTGTATTACCCGTTTATGATAAAGAAAATGGTTTTGGAACACCCTCTTTTGATTGTACCATCAACGTTTTAAGGGGTTCTGGGAGCGAAGAATGTCGTTTGGTGGAGATGGGGGGAATCGAACCCCCGTGTTAATAAAATATCTAAAAAAAGATTACAAGCTTAACTTTGTATAAGGCCCAAAGTAAGGCAAATAATACCTTCGAGCTAAAAGCTCTTAAGATTATTACAAATGACTAGATTTATGTAAAAAAATGTCTCTAGTCAAAACACTTTTTTATTTTAGCAAATATATCACTTTTTAAACCCCGCTAAAAGAGAGTATAAAAAATGTCGTAGCTTAATAATTAAGCATAAGCTGGTGCATAAGCACTAACTTTTACGAGTTTTTGCAATTTGTTTGCATTTATTGTTTTTAAGTCAGTTTTAAGAGTTAACTTGGCTCTGCTTGCTTTTTAAAGGAACATTTATTAGGCGAAACCTGTACATCCCCTAAACTGTCGTGAAATATACCACTTTTATGGGGTTTTGTCAAGCATGTTTGCTGTCACCAAAAATTCTTAAAAAGAAATAAACTCCAAGCGCTTTCAAATGAATTAATGAATTACAGGTTAATAGCATTAGCGTAGAGCTATTTACTAATTCGGGTTGGTCCCATTTGGGACCAACCCAATATTTCCAACGTGCTAGATCTACTGTGTAAGATCCTATTTTAAAAAACTATTGACGGAGTTTTGTATTTGATATATAAATTAGCATGTACACCAAACTTTTGGGGGTACAAAATTTTAAGGAGGCGTTCGATGCGACGAATGAGGATTAACGCACGGCTGGGGGCTGTGTCAGTTTCCGTTTTCGGCGATACTATCGACAAATCCGACCGGGGCTTAAAGAGCTAACCCGACCAGTACTGTTCGCTCTTAAGGGCCTCAACATTGCTGACCAGAACAGGTTAGGCTGCTTTGCAGCTTTCATTGGCTTTTTTCAGCCGACCTGTTCTGGTTTTTCTTTTTCCTCTCCATCGTCATTCTGAACTTGTTTTTAGAATTTCACTTTAAACTTTTTTTAATATAACTTATACTATCAGCATGAATAAGAGCCAAATAATGGTAACTATAAAATTAATTTTAACCTCTCTTATACTTTCGATATTATTAACTTTTATTTATATAAAACTTCCTCCTTTCTATATAAATAGCTTTAATTTTGCAGTAGTTCCAAAGCTTGAGCAAAACGATACTAATTTTAATTACAATGGCTTTTATCAAAATGAGGTTTCGCAGAACATTACAAGTAGTTTGGCACTTTTTGCAGCAAGCCCCGATTTTAAACAAACAGTTGCAAATGACTTAAATAAAAATATTTTGTATTTAATGTCTAAAACAAATGGTATTGGCATAATATCGTTAAAGCTTGTTAGTTTAAAGGCCTTAGATACAAGAGAAACCTCAGATGTTTTAAAAGCAAGATTGCAAGAAACTCTACAACAGTCCGTACCTAATGACTTAAGTTATAATGTAAATACATTAAGTAGTTTTAATCATACTTATTCTGCGGCCATTTCACCTTATAAATTTTTTACATTTATTTTTGGAACGTTGTTAGTTGCAATAACTGTTTTTTATGGATTGAAGAGGTATTATTATGAGAGTGACAATAAATGAAACGAAAATGGTTGGTATTGCCCGTTGTACAAGGTGTGTGAGACATTAACTAATTTATTGATATTGTGGATATATAGGATATTATGGCTATCTGTATATCCTAATATCTATTACCTAAATTATGAACTATAAATTATTTACAGACGGAGGAAGTAGGGGAAACCCAGGACATGCCGCAATTGGCTTTGTGTGCCAAAGTAGTGATGGTATAACAGAATTTGAGGGCAATAGATATATTGGAACAAACACTAATAATTACGCCGAATATATGGCCATTATAGCTGGATTACAGGCATGCTTATTAAAAGATATTAAAAATGTGGAGTGTTTTTTAGATAGTGAGCTTGTTGTTAAGCAATTAAAAGGGGAGTATAAACAAAAAAACGAAAGCCTAAAGCCTTTATTTGATAAGGTTAAGGAACTTGTAAAAAAATTTAGTTCCATTACTTTTACTCATGTTCCAAGAAACCAAAATAAACGAGCAGATGTGCTTGTAAATGAAGCTTTGGATGAAGCAGGGTATTAGGGTTTATTGTTTTATTGACGTCATGCTGAGGCTTTGTCCAAAGCATCTGTGTGTGCTATTTTTTGTTATGTTACATAATGCTGGTTTTTGCAATAATATCGCTGGCAATGGATCCTTCGTTCTCGCTATGCTCAAACTCAGGATGACTGGGATTGCTAATCAGAAACTTTTAATTTTCAACTTTTAACTAATATTTGTGTCAATACAACAATCAATAATTAAAACCCTAAAGTATTCTCATATATTTGAATTTCCTTTAACTGATGAAGAAATATATAAGTTTTTAATTGCAGAAACCAACTATTCTTACAAAAAAATAAAGAACTTACTAAACAATTTAGTTCGTAATAAAAAAATAGTAAAAAGAGATGGTCATTATTTTTTACCTTTGGGTAATTTAGATTGGTTAATAAAAAGGGAAAAGTCTAATAGGTTATTTGATGTTGTGTTTAACAAATCTAAAAAAGATTTAAGATTTTTGTTTAAAATGCCGTTTGTAAAGTTTATAGGAATAACAGGAAGTGTTGCGGCAAAAAATATTTCAAATAGTGCTGATGTAGATTTATTTATTATTTCCTCTAAAAATTATTTGTGGCTTACTCGCCTAATAACAGTTATATATTTAAAAATTAAAAAAAAATATCGCAATCCTTATTGTCCAAATTTATATGTATCGGTAGATAACTTAACCTGGGACACAAAAAATGTATACGTTGCAAACGAAATTGCCCGAATAGTACCAATTTTTAATAAAGATATGTCTTTTGAAAAATTTTTAGTAAAAAATAGTTGGGTTATTAGTTACTTACCTAATTTTAAAAATTACTTACCAAAATTTAAACTAAGGTTTAAAAATTATTTTTTAAACTACTTGTTTTTCCCCATAGAATTTACTTTATTTGTATTTCAGTATATTTATATGAAAAAAAACATTACAAAAGAAACGGTGAGTTTAAAAAAAATACTTTTTGCAAAAAATGATTATAGTAGCAAAATTTTGTCTAGGTTTGATCAAAACTTGTAATGTTTAATACCCATTTATAATTAAAGTTATATTTTGGCACTTATTATTAAAAAAGCTAGTCCGTTTCCTGTAAATAAAAGCCCTGAAATAAGTCCCCAATCTAATTCTGTACCCACTTGGGGTAATTTGTTATCTATTATAGATGTTACAATATTAAACTCTACCCAAGTTAGTGTTAAATATATACCAACTAACATTAGTATTACATAAAAATAAATTTCTAATTTCCTTGCGATAGAAAGCTTATTGTTCATGCCTTTATTATTGTTTGGATGTGTTTTGAAGTCAAGGTTCTATACAAGTTACATGTTTGCTTAAGTTTAGAAGTATTAGACTAATATTAATATTTATATGTTATCCTATCACTCCCCTTGATTGATTGATAAAAATTATTAAAATATATATGTAACATCCGGCGCGTCGTGCTGTGTCACTACCGACTGTTTCAAACTATAGGAGTTTTTGAAGAGGCTTGGCCAAGTCAAACTTGGTTTAGCCAGTTCTAATCAAAAATTATAAATTTATGAAAGAACTTGATAAAGGAGGTGAGTAAGCAATGGCAATAATAAAATATAGAGACCCTTTTTCACCTATGGTTAATAGCTGGTTTGATGATGTGAGCTTGTTTGATGACGATACCTGGAATATGAGCAGAAATTTACAGGTAGAAGAAGATGAAAACGAAGTAACTGTTAAAGCACCTGTTTATGGGGTAGATCCAAAAGATGTAAATGTTAAAGTTCAGGGTAATGTTCTTAGAATAAGTGGGCATGCTAGCAAAGAAGATTCTAAAAAAGATAAAAAAGAACTTCAAGCTACTCTATGCAAACTAGCTTTGATTATTACTATAGTTTGCCTGCTAGAGTTAATTCCAGTAAGGCCAATGCTAAAGTAAAACAGGGTGTTGTAACTGTGGTTATGCCAAAAGAAGAAGAAGATAAGGGGAAAAGCATAAAAGTTACAGAAGGTTAATAAAAAATAAAAAGGGCGGTTTTTACACCGCCCTTTTGTTTTTAGTTTACATCATTCCGTCCATGCCGCCCATTCCACCCCCCATTGAAGGTGTTTCTTCTTTATCTTCTTTAATGTCGGCAATTAACGCTTCGGTTGTAAGTATGTTTATAGAAACACTTACTGCATTTTCTACTGCGCTTGTTGCAACTTTTGCAGGGTCTATTATTCCATTTTCTACCATATCTACCATTTTCATTTTCATTACATCAAATCCTATGTTTTTTTTACTTGCTTTTACTTGTTGTAAGTAATAACCTGCATCAACACCTGCGTTTTGTAATATCATTCTAAACGGAACATCTAAGGCTCTTTGCAAAATTCTTGCTCCAACCATTTCTGCCTCATTTAATTTTAACGTATCAATAGCTGTAGAGCTTTTAATTAAAGTTACACCCCCACCTGGAACAACCCCGCCTTCTATAGCAGCTTTTGTTGCATTAACTGCGTCTTCTACTCTATACTTTTTTTCCTTAAGTTCTGTTTCTGTTGCAGCTCCTACGTACACAATTGCTACACCACCGGTAAGTTTTGCAAGGCGTTCTTGCAATTTTTCTTTGTCGTAATCACTTGTGGTGTTTTTTATTTCGTTTTTAATTTGTAGTGCTCTGTCTTTAATTTGCTTTTTTTCTCCTGCGCCACCTACAAACACAGTTTCTTCTTTGCTAGATATAACCTTTCCGACTCGTCCTAAATCTTCTACGGTTACTGAATCTAATTTTCTTCCTAAATCTTCAGAAATATAATTTGCGCCAGTTAAAACCGCCAAATCTTGTAACATTTCTTTTCTTCGGTCTCCAAATCCGGGAGCTTTTATAGCAAGAGCATTAAATGTACCTCTCATTTTATTAACAACTAAGGTAGCTAATGCTTCACCTTCTACATCTTCTGCAACAATTACAAAATTTTTGCTAATTTTAACTAGATTTTCAAGCATAGGTAAAATATCTTGCATAGAAGATATTTTTTTATCGGTTATTAATATATGTGCATCTTCAATTACAGATTCCATTTTATCGGAGTCTGTTACAAAGTAAGAAGAAACATAACCTCTATCAATTACCATACCTTCTTTTACTTCGGTGTAGGTTTGTAAACCTTGTCCTTCTTCGGCAGTTATTACACCGCTGTCTCCTACTTTTTCTAAAGCATCTGCAATTAGCTTTCCTATTTCTTCATTTTGTGAAGATATAGTTGCAACCATTGCTTTTTCTTGTTTTGTTTTTATAGGTGTTGCTGATTTTGTTTTAATATATTCAACAACTGCTTTTGAAGCTTCTTCTAGTCCCCGTCGAAGAACCATGGGGTTAGCACCAGCCGCCGTTATTTTTAAGCCCTCGTTTACAATTGCTTGTGCCAAAACGGTTGCGGTAGTTGTTCCGTCACCTGCTACATCGTTTGTTTTACTTGCAGCCTCTGCAACCATTTGTGCGCCCATGTTTTCAAATGGGTCTTTAAGTTCAATTTCTTTTGCAACTGTTACTCCGTCGTGGGTTACAGTAGGAGAGCCATATGATTTGGCCATGGCTACGTTTCGTCCTTTTGGACCCATTGTGGTAGCAACAGCATTTGCTAATGCGTCTATTCCTTTTTTAAGCTTTTGTTTAGCTTGTGCATCGTATATTACTTGTTTTGCCATATTATAATTTTTAATTTGAAGTTATTAATTTTTAATCAGTTTTTAATTAAAAAGTTCAAATTGAATTTAGATTTCAAATTTATTACTCTTTTACTATAGCTAGTATATCTTCTTCTTTAACTAGTTTTAAATCCTTGCCTTCTACTGTTATTTCTTCTCCACCCCATTTTTTAAATATAACCACATCCCCTTTTTTAACACCTGGTTTTATTAAATTACCGTGTTCAAATTTACCTGGTCCTACTTCTATTACTTTACCTTTTTGAGGTTTTTCTTTAGCGCTTTCTGGTATATAAATACCTGAGGAGGTCTTTTCATTTTCAGCCAGAGGTTCTATTAGTATATGGTCGAGTATTGGTTTTATTTTCATATTTTTCTCCGTACTTTAATTTATTACTATGAGCAAGTATATTTTTGTAACATTAACTTTATAGCAAACTAGTGGGAGGAGTGTCAAGTGCTAAACGCTTATTGCTAGTATATTATACACTATTATGGAGGCCCGGGACGGAATCGAACCGACGATGAGGGTTTTGCAGACCCTAGCCTTACCACTTGGCGACCGGGCCAGGTATTTGGCTTTACCTATAATACCACAAAAGAGGTTTATTTATCTTCTAAATTCTTTTTTAATACCTCCAAAAGTGCAATTGCATGTTCTTTGCTCATACCAATTCGGGCTACAACATTTTGTCTGTTAGTTGGACCCATTGTTTGGGCAAAATCTAAAACTATACCGTATTTATTTTTGTGAACAAATGCCGAGTCGGTATAAATTACATACAACGTATCTGGAACATTTATTTGCATGGGCTCTACATTACCACCCATAGTAGATTCTTTATTTTCTTTTTGATTATTTTCTGTATCCATATGCTTATTTTATCATGAAAAGTGGTGAATAGGGTATTTTATGTATGACCGGAGACCTGTCTGTAGAAAAATAGACAGGCCTCCGCCAAAGGTATGTTTTTACTTACGTTACTTCTTGTGCAAAGGTTGCATTACAAACTAAGGTAATGCCTTCTGGCATTGGGGGATTGGCCCTTGACCAGTATTCCACCTGCAAGATTCTACCATCGGGCAACGCAATTTTACATAGCTTTAATGCCTCTGTAGAACACTTGTATGTTTTACCACCATATACAAAAGTGAGAACGTCTGTGGGTAATATCTGGGGCTTTTCAGTCAACAGTAAATACAGTGACAGGGCGAAGTCTTTTACAGCGTCTATAACCTCGTCAACACGGTATCCTACAGCATATACAGAGCCTCCCCATGAATGGTCTTTGACAGTTATGGAGGTATATATTTTAGAAGGATCAATTCCTTCCTCGCCATCTCCTAGCACTATCAAATGCTCATAGGGAAACCCGGATCTTTGCCCTATTTTCCAAACATTTACACCATCCTTATAATCTTTCTCACACACAAAAGATTTTCCTCCAATAACTGAACTAACTGCGGTTATCAGGTCATTACCACTTATTTGAACCTTCAAAGTTTCCTGTGTCATCTGTAAGTCTCCTTTGATTTAAACCGCAAGAAGCCGTTAAACATACTCTGGGAACCATTTTAGTATAAAAAGATGTTTTAGTAAATACTATGGGATTAAAACATAGGTAAGGAAGGTGGGTATATAGCATTTTTACAAAAAGGGTAGTGGATATAGCGCAAAACTTCGGGGCGATCAGTTACGATCATTCTCCCGTCCACTACCGGCGCTTTAAAAGTCACATTGAGTGTAACTCCTTTTGATATGTGGGTAGGTTAGCTTGGTTCCTTTCCTAGTATTGTGTAAATTACTAGCGCTAAAATAACCAAACTCAGAACAGTTCCACAACCTGTCCATACATTATTTGTAAGAGCTCCTACAATCAAACCAGTAGCTGCTGCAATTTGCAGGTTTACAGCATACGCAGTTTTCATTATTACTCCTTTTGAGTAAATAGGTGATTTACATTTGTGATGGTAATAGTACTCCTATACTATAGGTCTTGTAAAGATTAGCTGTTTATTGCTTCATTTAAATAAAATGTTAAACTTGCGGTAAAAGTGTCTAATTTGTTTAGATAAATTGTATAAAAGAAACATTTTTGTAGTTTCTGTTACATTTTTAATATATCTTAGCTTTTTTGAAGATGGGGTTTTTGCCTCAAAAAACAATACTTCACCCAATTTAAATTCCATACTATTGACTAAAGAATTAGAAGATATTGGTGTTATAAATACGAATTTTTATTATCCTTTAGTTTTAGATGAAGAAGGAAATGTTTACGTAAATTCTACTAGGGGATATGTAAAATATTCAAAAGAGGGTGATTATATACACGAAGCAGAGTTACAAACTAATTACAGAGATCTTTCTAATTTAGTTTATTCTGAAGGTAAAATTTATATAATCTCCAAATACACCCCAGGATATTTTTTTGTTTTTAATTCAGTAACCGGAGAAATGGAGCAAAGTATTCAAATTGTTCCAAATAACGAAGTCCCGGTTACGCAAATTTATAAATTTGATTTAAGCAATATTTCTGTTTCTTTTGATACCAAATATGTGTATTTTGGATCCTCTTCGCCCAATAAAATTTATAGATATAATATAAGTTCCCATGAAATTGAATTTTTAAGCGTCCCTAAGGTAAATATAAACACGGTTGGTAAAAGGTTAAGCGCTCCTATTAATGTGGGTGATAACAAAATAATGTTTTCTACTCAATATGGTTATTTAGAGTTATATTCTTACGATAATATGGCTTCTTCTATATATAACACTACTATTAAATCTGATTATGCCTATACCCGGCAATTTGTTAGGAATGGAATAAAATACGTAGTGGGAAGTGATTATTTTTATACTATACATCACGATCACGTTTGTGTTTTTGATTTATCTGAAGGTGTAAATAAGTTGTGTAAAAAAATTGAGGAAAGTAGTATAAACAGTAATTTGGTTGTAGATAAATATGATAATGTGTATTTTTTGGTTACAAAAGTAGATTTGGATAACACCAAACACACTATTATTAAAAAATACGATTCTAGTTTGGAATTACTACAAACTTTAGAAATATCTTATATAGGTAATAGGGACTCGTATATATATTTAGCTGAAAATAATAATTTGTTTATTTCTTCTACAAATTTATATGAGGTAGATACCACTGAAAATGTTTTAAAATATGTTCTTGAGTATCCAAAAGTAGAAGACACTCGTGTTTTATTTACAACTAATTTTATATATTCTAATGATTCCTTTTATTTATACAGACAATATGCAAATACTAAAAATGTAACAAAAAGACATTTTATATACAGGTTTGATGTATTAAATGGAGAACCTATAGACCCTTGCCCTTTAAAATTTTATTGCGATAGCACGCCAAAATATAATCCGGTTATATTAATTCATGGACTAGGTGGAAATTATGAGCAATGGTTTGATACCAAAAGAAAAATTGTTAGAGAAAGAATTTTAGAAGAGTTTAAAAAAGAAGATCCGGAATTTCCGGATGATTGGGTATATGCCTATAGCTATGGTTACAAGTTTGGTGACACCTATAATTATCAGGGAAAAATTGAAGATATAACAAATAACTTGCATTTTGATGTTGATAGATTATCTAATGAACATAAAATGGCTGGGGGAGACGGGAAAGTAACGCTAATTGGATATTCGTTGGGAGGACTTGTTGCAAGGCACTATATTTTAGAAAAAACCGGATTTCCGGGGGAACAAAATTTAAACGCCGATACAAAAATAGGTAAGTTTATTGCCGTAGCCAGCCCGGTGAATGGGAGTAGTATTTTGGGAATCGCTGATAGGTCTTTTGATAATGACCAGAGTGCTAACAAATACTATAAAAAGGCTATCAACTATATACTTGACCTATCTGGTAGCAAAGTGGATATTACAAAAGATGTAGGTAACCAACTTTCTCAAGAAAGTGATTATATAAAGTCTCTATCCTATTCGAAGTTGCCTTTGGAAGTAAAGTATTATAGGAATTATAGTGATATAACATTGGGTTTTAGCTATAATATTTTCGACACTACCTTAAAAAAAGAGACTTCTATTGGTGATGGGGTTGTAATTCCTGTGGATACCCAGTTGGATGTTGCCTACGTTGGTGAAGATGTTTTTAGGGATACTATTTATGTGGATTTGCAGGTTACTACTGCTGATGCTAGTTTGGACTTTGATACTGGTTTTCTAGTACCTTATATTGTGCATATGGAGGTAATGTCATATAGTGGAAATATAGATACTTTATTAAATTATCTAAAGCAATGAAACTACAATTTAAGAATCCTACTGTGGATTTTTTCACCAAATCCTACCTATTACTTTTTTTTATACCGTTCTTACTGCAGCTTATATTTATTTTGTGTTTGTATCTATGGGGCAATCAATATGATTTGTGGGAATACGAAGGTGTCCTAGCTCTTGGTATCTGGGGAACTGTGTTTGGACTACTGGGAAATTTAGTGGGTTATTTAGCCGTGATTATATTCATACTTTTGCTCCAAGGAAAAATAATGTCAGGTAGTAAATTACCTTTGTCTACTAAGTATTATTTATTCTTTTTGGCATTGTTCCTACATTTAATGACGATGTATTTTTTATTCCACTGGGGGATTTTATCTTATCTGCCATTTTATTTCCCTTTCTGGTTGTGGGTTGTCTAATGTCATCCTGAGTCGAGTCTGACTCGACGAAGGATCTATTTGCAGAAAGATTATAAACAATAGATTCCCGCCTACACGGGAATGACATGAGTTATTATATAATTAATTATATAATAAGTTATATAACTAATAATGAGAAATTATTATTTATACCAAAAAAAACATAAACCTAAATCTAATTTAATTTTAGTTATTGGTCTTTTGGCTTTTTCTGCCGTTTTATTTTTTACAAACTCCTCTAAACCTTTTAAAAATCCTTTAATAAATTTTATAGAACCTACAAAACAAATATCCAACCTTTCTGTAAAAGAGTTTGGAAATATTCTAGGATTAAAAACCGATATACAAAATAATTTACAACCTGAAGAGCCTAAAGAACTAAAGAACGAAGGAACTGAGGAACGTAAGAACGTAGAAACAGAAGAGAAAAAAAACCAAAAAAAAGAAGAACCTTCTTCTACCCCTACTATAACCTCCATACCCACCCCTGTTCCTACTATCTCTGATATGCAGTTATTAAAACAAAAAACGCTTTATATTGAAAATTCTGTTTTAAATAACCAAATTCAATCTAATCCTGAAATTTTGAATAACATAGTTGTACAAAGTTTATTAACTTTTTATGGTCTAGAGAAGTTTGTAACCGTATTTGATATTCAATCCATTACATTTATTAATTTACAAATAAATCAAAACCAGGCAACGGCGGAGGCTTTGTTAACACGGGGCAACGAAACTTTAAAATATTTGGTATACTTTTTAAAACAAAACAACGATTGGTTTTTGTATAAAACGGAGGAAATTAAATGAACTTTATTATTGTAAACTTATTTTTACTTCTTTACTTTTTTTTGGTATCTTTTTATACCATTAATAACAAAGGATTTAAAATTACTTTCAAAAAAAACATTTTAAAAAAAAGACTTAATCAAACTAATGTACTTATTTTAACCACAACAGGATCGTTTGCTTTAACTTATATTATGGCCTTTTATTCAGATATTTTTTTATTCTGGTACGTTCGCTTAGTTTTTATTCTTTTATCATTAATGGGGGCTTTATGGATTTGGTTTTCAAATACAAGTAAACATAAAAATTTGGTTTTTTTAATACTTATTTTTGCAATTTCTCGTTTTATTTATCCAAACTTTTTAACACATAACCTGTTTGTAATATTTTCTATTTTTTGGATAGCCCCAGTTTTGCAAAGCTATAACTTAATGAGCAAAAAAGGTTTTATATGGTTAACTATAGGTTGGTTTGTTTACGATTTGAGTTTTGTTTGGCTAACATCTCTTTCTGAAACCACCTTTGCACAAAATGAAAGTACTGGATTTCCTTTGGGAATATTTTATAAAAACTTATTTATAGGAAGTGGGGATTTAATTTGGGGAGCCTTTTTGTTATCGCTAATAAAAGATATTTCAAAATATTACGTTTCTGTAATACTTGTTTTTATAAACTTATTAATAAGCTTTGTGTTTTTTAATATTTTACAAATACACTCAATTCCGCTTATAACTTTTTGGGGACCAATAGGTTTATTAATTCTTTTTTACTTTTATAACAAACCCAAAAAAGGATTTTTAGGAAGGTTTTTTATATAATATTTACTTCTTCTTCAAGCTTAATATTAAATTTATTTTTTACACTAACTTTTATTTTTGTTGCCAATTTTGCTATTTCTCCGCCTTTAGCCGAGCCATAATTAACAAGAACTAACGCATGGTTTTTAGAAACACCATACTTATTTTTATATGTTTTTCCTTTGAACCCACACATTTCAATTAACCAAGCCGCAGAAATTTTAAATTTATTTTCAAATTCAAATAACGGTATATTTTCATATTTATTTTTTAACTCCTCGCCCATTTTAACAGAAATAATAGGGTTTTTAAAAAAACTACCTGCTGTCCCTATTTTTTTAATATTTGGAAGTTTGGATTTTCTTATTTTTAAAATAACATTTCTTATATTTTTTAAGTTTATTTCTTTACCCTTAATCTCTTTCTTTAAGCCGTTATAGTTAATTTTAAACTCGGGTTTTTTGTTTAATTTTAAAGTTACAAAAGTAATAATAAATTTATTTTTAAGTTTATTTTTAAAAATACTATTTCTATATGAAAATTTGCAATCTTTATTTTTATATATTTCTTTTTGATTAGTTTTTAAATTTATACCTTCTACGGTATCTATTACATTTTTAACTTCTGTATCATATGCCCCAATATTTTGAACGGGTGTTGCCCCAACAGTTCCTGGAATTCCTGATAAATTTTCTATTCCCCCCAAATTTTTATTTACACAAAACAAAACAATATCATCCCAATTTTCACCTGCTCCAAATTGGTAATAAATATGATCTTTAGTATTTTTAACTATTTTTTTGCCCTTAATGTTGGACTTTATAATTAAGCCATTAAAGTTTTTTGTAAATAATACATTACTACCCCCACCTAAAATTAATTTTTTTTCTTTTTTAAAAATAGAAGATCGTATAAGAGTAAAAATAGATATCTCACTTTCAACTTCATAAAAATACTTTGCTTTTACATCTACTTTAAATGTATTTAGTTTTACAAGCAATTTGTTTTTTAGTATTTGCATGTTTATATAGGATCCTCCTCCTAGAGAGGAGGATCCTCATTTAACGTTACTATGAAAGCACTTCTATGTGGGCGCCTAAATTCTTGTACACTTCAAAAATGTCTGGGTATCGTCTTTTTAAAATATCCACACCAGATATTGTTGTTTCCACCTCATCTGCTAAGCTTGCTAAAAAAACTGCCATAGCCGATTGTATAATGGCGGGAGGAGTAATTTGTCCTCCTGTAAAATTTATAGGGCCAAATACAATTGCTTTTTGCGGGTCTGCCATAAATATATTAGCTCCCATATTATTTAACTCGTTAATAACGTCAAGCCCTGTTTCATACATCCAATTTTGAACTAAAAGCTTTCCTTGTAATTTACATGCCAGTGTAATCATTGGAGGAAGTCCATCTACAGGAAACCCAGGCCAAGGACGTGCTACAAGCTTTGGTAAGTTTGTTCCAGCAAGTGGAAAATCTCCTTTGTGTGTGTCTATTTTTAGTTCTTGTGACCCGTCTACAATTATATTATTTCCATCTTCTGTGATGCTTAAATTGAATTTTCTAAATAAATCTATAATTCCGCCCATTATTTCGTAATTATTGGCACCTAATATTTTTATATTACCTTTAGTAATAGCGGTGGCTACTATATAGCCAATAATATCTATATGATCCGGATATAAAGAAAAGTCCGTTCCTTGTAGATTTGTATTTCCTACTATTGTTAAAGTATTAGACCCAATACCTGTAACGGTTGCCCCCATATTTTGTACCATTTGTACAACTTGTGTTACATGGGGTTCTGTTGCAGCTCCAATAATTTTGGTTTCTGAATTTATTCCAGCAGCATACATTATCAGGTTTTCTGTTGCGGTTGGGCTTGCTTCTAATTGCCATACTGTTGTAGTGTTTGAATTACCTTCTTTTGTTAAAACAACTTTATTATTATATTCTTCAACCCTTACACCCATCTTTTTAAAGTTGTCTATGTGAGTGCCAATGTGCCTATACCCTAAAACACATCCACCGGGTATTGGAATTTCTGCTTTTCCAAAACGAGCAAGTAGGGGGCCTGCAAATAAAATGGAGGCCCTTATTTTGCTGCCTAAATTTTCATCAACGCTAAATTTATTTATTTGTGAACCATCTATTTTTAAATTGTTAAAATCACTATCGTCTATTTGCGCGCCAAGTAATTTAAGCATTTCTAGTATGTTTTGTACGTCGGTAGACTTTGGAACGTTTTTGTACGTGGTTGTTTGTGTAGTTAAAATGCTGGCAGCTAAAGCTGGAAGTATTGAGTTTTTATTTGGTATTGGGGTTACTTCTCCTATAAGTTTGGTTCCCCCAGTTACTCTAATTGTGCCATTCATATATTTTTAGTTATAAATTTGTAAGACTATTTTTTAAGGTGTATTAATAAGTTTTTTAATTTCTTCAATATCATTCCAACCATATTCTGTATCTCCAAAACATAAGCTATTTTCATGTCCTTTGCCCGTTATTAAAACAATATCTCCATGATGTGCTTCTCTAAGAGCTCTAGCAATTGCTTTACGTCTTATGTGTTCTTTTTGTGTTTCATCATCGTATCTAATTAAAACTTGGCCGTTTCTATTTTTGGTAATAGATCCAAATTCGGTAGCGGTCTTGCTATTTTTAGAGTCTTTAGTTGAATGTACCCACCCCTTTTCAATTTCATTATTAATTACTACTAAACTTTCAGTTCTAGGATCTTCTGCTGTTAAAACTGTAATATCTGCATATCTACCTGCCAAACTTCCCATTGGCTTGCGTTTGGTACTATCTCTTTTTCCGGCACACCCAAACACAACAATTAATTTATTAGTATTTTTTTTAAGATTGGTTGCTTCGTATAAAACATTTTCAAATGCGTTTTCGGTATGAGCAAAATCCACAATAACCATAAAAGGAGTTTTTTGTAATATTTCCATTCTACCCTTTGGGTTTGGCATTGTCTCTATACCCTTTTTAATATTAGTATTTTTTATACCCAGTGTTAAAACTACTGCTATTGCTGCGAGAGCATTGCTTATATTATATTCACCTTCTAGCGGTATTTTTATAGCATGTTCCCCTTTTTGAGAAACATAAATAATGATATAACCACCTTCTGTTTTAGAAAAACTTTTTATATAAATTTTAATACCCTTTTCTGCTAAATATCTTTTAGTAGGATTTTTAGAATATATTATTTTATTTTTCACCAGGTTTTTTAAATAATCAAAAGATTTTTTATCATCATAATTTAAAATCGCAGTGCCTTCTTTTTTTAAGTATTTTCTAAACAAAAGTGATTTTGCTTTTATGTATTCTTTATAATTTTTATGATAATCCAAATGATCTTTTGTAATATTGGTAACCGTTACAACATCAAATTTTAATCCAGCTATTCTACCCGTAACTAAAGCATGAGAAGTGGTTTCAAGAACAATAAAACTACACTTTTTTTGAATCATTTTATTTAGTAGATTGTATAATTCTTGATTTGAAGGAGTGGTTGTATGCAAACCTGTTTCAACAGATTTCCCATTTATTTTGGCCCCTAAAGTAGATACTAAACCAACTTTTTTACCATCTGCTTTAAGACATGTGTATACCATTTCACATGTTGTTGTTTTTCCGTCCGTTCCCGTGACGCCAATTATTTTTACGTTTTTGGTATTCAAATCAAATAGGGGGGCAATTTCTGACTTTTTAAAAGCAATTTTTTCTAAATTACTCAATTTATTTTTTTCAAAGCTTTCTATAAGGTTTTTTGTAAAAATACCTACTTCTTCAAAATTTATTTTTGGATTATCTTTTTTAATTTTTTCTATTATGTGGTTTGGTAGAGCAGAGGAATATATAATTAAATCCGTATCTTTTTTAAAAGGTTTATCTGGGTTTTTGTATTCTATTTTTACGCCTAATTTCCCTAATTTGTCTGTTTTATCATTTTTATTAATATCAAATCCTATTATATTGGCATTTAGGTTATAAAAATACTTTGCGATGTAAAAACAAGCTCCCCCACCTATACCTATAATTGTCACTGTTTTTATGTTCTTTGTAGTATTTTTTTTCATTGTGTTGTAATTAGATTTATATTACTTAATAAATCTCCCGCGCTAGCATATAGTATTACACTCTCCCCATTATCTTGGCTTTTTACTGCCTTATTAACTTTTTCTAGTCCTTTTGTATATATGATTTTAGTATTTTTATTTTTATTTTTAAGTATTTTAATAAATTTCTCTTCAGTTACTAGTTTTTTATTTTGTTCGCTTTCTCTGCGTGGAGAAAATATGTTTGGAATTATTACACTATTTGCACTTTTTATAGCTTTTGCAAAATCATTTTTAAATGAAAAAGTTCTTTCAAAACTGTGAGGTTGAAATACCAATATTATTTTTTTATTTGGATGTTTTTCTATTGCCCCTTGTAACAGAGCTTCTATTTTTTTAGGATTATGGGCATAGTCTTTGTATACATAACTACCTTTTTCTGTTTTACCTGCATACTCAAACCTTTTTGAAATACCAGGAAACGTTTTTAGAGCATTTAAAATATTTTTGTCGCTAAATTTTAAAATTTTTCCTACCATGTATGCTCTTAATAGATTTTCTTGATTATGTTTGCCTGGTAAATTTGATTTTATAAAATTGACTTCTTTTTTTGTTTCTACGGTACTAAAAACACTTCCTTTTATGTTTTTTACAACTTCTAGTTCGTTTTTTTTAGATTTATCTAAGATTATATTTTTAGCCTTTAATATGAATTCATGGAAAGCATCATTATATTCATTTTGTGATTTGTAAAAATCTGTATGATCTATATCTATGTGTGTTATTACTGCTATAAAGGGTTGTGGTGCTCGTTGAATAAATTGTTTTTTATACTCACAAGCCTCTAATATTAAATATTTTGATTTTATGTTGTAATTCCAGTTTTTTTCTAGAATTGCGATTTTATCTTCTGCATCGCCTACTATAAAATTTGGTGTTTCCGTGTTTTTATACAATAACCATGTAATAAGAGCTGTCGTAGTTGTTTTTCCGTGAGTTCCTGCAACTGCTATAGTTTTGTAGTTTAAACTTATTATACCTGTCAACTGTCCAATAGTTATAGCTTTAATTTTAAGTTTTTCTGCTTCTTCACACTCTACATTTCCTGGTATGGGCCCGTTTGGATAAATAATTAAATCAATATCTTTTGTGATATATTTTTTATCATGTCCGCCAGGGTATAAAACCTTTTTATCTAGCCAGTATCTACCTTGTTTGTTATTTTGATTTACTTCTGATGCAGTTACTTTGATACCTTGTTTTATTAAATAAGTAGCGCAAAAACTACTAAAGGGCGCTGTTATACCAATAAAATGTACCTTTTTTAACTTTGGTATATCCAGTTTTAATGCTTGTTTGTTAGTGAGCATGCTATTTTAATTTTTTTACAATTTCATTAAATTTTTTTCCTCTATCAAATTCGTTTATAAACATGTTAAAACTTGCAGCTCCCGGACAAAGAATAACCATATCCCCCTTACTTGCTAGGCCATATGCTTTTTTTATAGCTTTCTCAAAATTATCATAATATTTGTATATGGTATTTTTAATATCTGTGTTTTTTAGTACCTCATATATTTTTTCAGAAGCGGTACCCTGTAGTAAGACTATTTCTCTAACGTATTTTTCAATATCTCTTTTTATTATTTTATAGTCTAATCCCTTATCCACCCCTCCTGAAATCATAACAATTTTTTTCTTGTACTCTTTCCCAAAAGATTCTAATGCAGCTGATATGGCTTCTAAATTTGTTGCGGTTGTATCGTTGTAAAATTTAACACCTCTTATTTCTCGTATAAATTGTTGTCTTCCCTCAACACCAGTAAATTCATTTAATACTTTTTGAATAGTTTTTTCTGGCACCTTTAGTGTTTTAGCTACTGCAATGGCTTCTAAAATATTATTTTTGTTATGCTCCCCTTTTAATTTGATATTTTTTAAATTTATTTTTGTGTTTGAAACGTGCAAATTCTTTTTGATATAAAAATTTGCTAAGGAGCTACTTTTTGACGTTTTTATAACTTTTGCAGGTATTTTTTTGGCTAAGCCACTTAGTTTTTTATTGTCAATATTTAAAACACAAATATCTTTAGCCTTTTGATATTTGAATATACATTTTTTTGCTTTAACATATTTATTAACACTACCGTGCCAATTTATATGATCTTGATATATATTGGTTATAACCGAAATATTTGGAGATATTTTGTTTTCTCCCATTGATTCTAACTGAAAACTTGAAATTTCAAGTACTGCTATAGTTTGTTTGCTTAAATTAGGTAACTCTCTAATTACACTTTTACCTATATTACCACCTAAAACTACTCTATCTTTAAATTTATGTTTTAGAATTTCATATATTAATGTGGTTGTAGTGGATTTTCCTTTTGTTCCTGTTACGCCCACAGAAGTACCTCTAAAGAGTTTTAGAAATAATGATATTTCCATAACTATTTCTTTATTATGTTTTTTTGCTAGTCTTAAATATTCATTATTTGGTGGAATAGCGGGGTTTCTAACCACTATATCGGCTTCTTTAAAGTCTTTTTTGTAATGCTTCCCTAGGTGATATGTAATGTTTTTTTCATATTTTTTAAGTTTTATAAGTGTTAGGCCTAGTTCCTTTTTACTTTTGCTGTCTGTTATAGTTACTTTAGCCCCCTGTTTTAAAAAAAACTCAGCCATGCCAACACCCCCATCATTTAAACCAAGCCCAAATATTAGTACTTTTTTGTTTTTATATAGGTTTTTCACAATTGAATTTTATCATTGTATTGTGTAATTTATAACTATATGAAAGTTTGTTTGGATTCTCGTTTAGTAAAAAAGGGGGAATATTTTGTTCCTGTTAAAGGAGATGTTCTTGATGGTCATAAGTTTATAGGAGGGGCATTAAAAAAGGGTGCTGCCGGCATAATAGAAGAAAAGGAACTATATAAATTAGCTGAAGATAAACTAAAAAAGACAAACCCAATAGTTATAGGAATAGCAGGTAGTGTTGGAAAGTCTACTTTTAGAACTTATTTAATTCAGGTTTTAAGCGAAAAATACAAAGTGCTTGATGGTTTCTTAAACACCAAACTGGGTTTAGCTACTATTATTGTAAATAATCTTACAAATCATGAAGTATTTATTGCTGAACTTGGAATAGACCGACTTGGAGAAATGAAGCAGGTTACCGATTTTATAAGGCCTACATTTAGTGTTATTACAAAACTCGAAAAAGAACATCTACAATTTTTAGGTAATTTAGATAATGTTATTTCTGAAAACCTAGTTTGTATTAAGAACTCAAAAAATAAAATGGGTTATATAAATATAAAAGACAAAAAAATAGTAGAAGAGCATATTCACGACTTAAATGTAAACTATTTTTCATCAAACGATATAAACTTAGATATACCTGAACATGAAAACAATTATTTAGGTTGTATTAAAATGATTGCTACAGAAAAATTTGATTTTACAGATGCTGATTTTAAAAAAGCACTAAACTTTATAGAAAGACCTAAGGGACGCCTTAACCTAATAAAGGGGAAAAAAGGTAGTTTAATAGTTGATGATAGTTATAATGCTGTTTGTGACACTAGTGTTATTGAAGGAATTAAATATGCTAAGAATATTGCAGAAAAATACAATAAAAACCTTAATATAATATTATCTCCACTACGTGAAACGGGGGACACAGAACAAGTGCAACATAAAAATGTTGCAGAGTTTTTAAATAAAATTAATACAAAAAATATATATTTATGTGGGGAAAAAAGCAATTTGTATTCTGATTGTTTAACAAAGCCTTTTGTTATTTTTGAGGATTCTTCAAAAGCTAAAATTTCTATGAGTAGTTCAGATTTATTTTATGTTAAAGGATCTCAATTTTATAGAATGGAGAATATAGTTAAAAAATTAATGGATCCTAATTTAAAAGCAAAGGATATACTTGTTAGACAAGATGTGAGGTGGAAGTAACTTGTAATAAAATGCAATTATATTTTCTATATATTATAAATTGAATCAATCTATTCTGTTCTGTTTATACATTATAATGTATAATATTTTTATGGAGAGAACCCAAATATATTTAAAAAAAGAACAGGGAGATTTTCTAAAAGAACAAGCCTATAAAAACAAAACTTCTGTATCTAAATTTATTAGACATATAGTAGATCTTAAAATGCAGGAGGAAGTTATATTAAAAAGAAAAAAAGGTGGTGCAGATTATTTAATGGATTTGGTTAATGAGGTTGAACGGGAGGATATTTACGGCCCGAAAGATTTAGCAAAAAATCATGACAAATATACCTGGAAATAAAGTAATACTAGATTCAGATGCTTTAATTGCATTGTTAAATAAAAAGGATAAGTTTCACAAAACCAGCATTGGAGTTTTAAAAAAAATAAAATCAACAGATTGTTTGCTTGCTGTTTCTTATTATACTGTGTTGGAAGCCTCAACTACACTGTCTAGAAAATTAAATAAACCATACGTTGCTAAAAAACTTTTGAAGAATTATAAAAAATATGGTGAAGTGCACTTGAGTTATGATTCTTTAGAGGGTTGTGTAGGTTATTTATTTGATCCCGCAAAATCCAAGAAACACACGCCTTTTGACTATCATGTTTTATGTCTTGCAAAAGCAAATAATATAAACTCAATATTCTCTTTTGATTCTTTTTACAAAAAGAATGGATTAGAATTAATTTCTAATAGTTTGTTGCAAGAATAGAAAAATATATAAAAATTTTATACAAATTGTGCGCTACAAACCAAAAAATAAGTGTGAAGAAAATTTAATAAAAGCTTTTTTAAGTTTAAAAAAAGATCAAGATATGGCAGATTTTTTACGAGATCTTTTAACGGAGCAAGAAATTGAGGAGTTTGCTAATAGGCTTGAAATTGCGAGTTTGTTAAACAAAGGTGAACTTTCTTATAGAAGTATTGCAGAAAAAACTAAATCAAGTACCTATACAGTAAGTAGGGTAGCACAGTGGGTAAAAAGAGGATGCGAGGGTTATAAAAAGGTGCTGAAAAAACTATAGATTTTTTTTTGTATTGACATTTTTTATCTATTCTGTATTATTGTGTTAGCACAATCTAGGTAGAGAAGTAGTAGATAAAAAATTTCTATTTTTTTATCTTGGTTACTTTGAGGTGTCCAATTATTTAGTTTAAAAAATGGAAAATAAAAATAATAATAAAAATTTATCAGCATCTGTTGATTCTCTATGTACTAATAGAGAAGGTGACTTAGTGGAAAAAACAGATGCATGTCTTCACTGAATTTGAATTTTACTGCAACAAATTGCCTGATTATTATGATTCCTTGCTGTTAAATCCCCCCGAAGATTCTTTGAATAGATCTGTAAAAATATTTTATAAGAATATGCTGGGTGAAGAACGCGCAGAATCTCGTAAAGAGCTGCGGGTCATGTTTCCTGATTTGCCTTGGAGTAAGGATTTTAAGAAATCTGAATCTTTGGCCATATGGAAAAATTTAACAAATGAGGAGCAAAAATTTTTATACTTACAATCTCCCAAGGGTTATTCTATTGCTAAGAGGTTTGTTGCGCCTTTTATACAAGCTTTAGAAAAATCTTCATATAACTCTGAATTTTCTTTACAAAGTTACGCACTTTATACCACCTTACTAAACGCTAATCAGCTCCAAGGAAAAAATTATAACAATAATTTTCTTTTGGCCCTGGCTTCTCTAGAGGCAGTTAGATCAGGAAAGTTAAATTTATGGAGATTTGTATGTTTGCCCGAGTTAAATATATACATAAGCCAAGGTAAATTTATAGAGTGGTCTTGTATATTCGATACAAAACGTTACGATACTTTATCTCCTGCAATAAGTTATGATCAAAAAATCGTAGATTCTATTGTGAAAAATACTTTAATAGACCCAACTATAAATCTGGTATTCAATGATTGGGAGGGGCTTTTTCTCAGAACTATTTCTAATAATGTCAATCTATATTTTTCACTGGACCTCTTAGAAAGAAAAAAAGCACAAGCTTCTCTTAAATATGTGAGATCTTCTATAATAAAATGGGTGAAATCAAAAACAAAGTATCCTTATAATATTATGTTCATTTCTGATTTTATTGACTTTGATAGTTTTGTGGATGCTATGGATTCTCTAAGTATGGAATCATTTGAGCTATATAAAGGAATATTCAACGAGGAATTGGAATTTGTTAATAAGTCGGAGCCTAATATTGGTACTTTAGAAAAAGAATTAAAAGCTATGCGTAGAATACGTCAGTATGCTGTAGAGGGTTCTGTAATAGGAAGTAGTTTTCTAGGTCAAGGTGTTTTTTTGGCCGCAGAGTACCCTGTGCAACAAGTTTGGAATAAACTTACCTTATTACAACCTCTATCTGCATTGTTTTATGTAAAAGATAAAGATGTTAGAAATATTTAATAATTTATAGATATGGTAGAATTTTAATATGAAGCTATCTAACCTACCTCCAAAAGGAATGTATGATTGGTTTCCTAAGGAGTATAAAATACGAAAATATATTTTTGACACTTGGAGAAGTGTTTGTACTAGCTATGGTTATGAAGAATATTTAACCCCCACTTTAGAAAATGCCGATGTTTATAGGGCAAAATCCGGGGAAGATATTGGTGGTAAAGAACTTATGGTTTTTAAAGATAAAGTAGGCAGAGAACTTGCCCTAAGACCTGAAATGACACCAAGTGTAACCAGAATGCTTTCTCGTAAAATAAATGAGCTTCCCAAACCCATTAGATATTTTAGTATTGCTAATTTTTTTAGAAATGAAAAGCCCCAAAAAGGTAGAAACAGAGAATTTTGGCAATTGAATTTTGATATTTTTGGTGATAGCTCCCTAAATGCGGACCTAGAGGTATTGCAAATTGCTATAGAAATAATGCTTGCATTTAACCCCCCAAAAGGTTCGTTTAAGCTTTTTATTAACAACAGAAAATTAATTGATTATATAGTTAAGTCATTTGGAATTAGTGATACATCAAAGGTTGATATAATTAGAACACTAGACAAAATTGGAAAAATATCAAAAGAAGATATAGAAGAAAAACTTTTAAATTTAGGTATAGAAGAAAATACTGTTTCCAAAATATATAAAATATTTTCTAGTGAAAACGAAGAGCTATTTATTAGGGAATTCCCTGAAATAGAAGAAAGTGATGTGTATAAAGATACTTTGAAAATATTCTCATTTTTAGAATCGTTGGGCTATTCCGAGTATGTTGAGTTTAAGCCTAGTTTAATGCGTGGCTTTGACTATTACGATGGCTTAATTTTTGAGGTATTTGATACAAATAAAGAAAACCCTAGGGCTATGTTTGGGGGAGGTAGATATAATGGTTTATCCGAAATATTTGGTGTAGCTCCATTTTCTGCAGTTGGTGCGGCACCAGGTGATGAAACATTAAGACTTTTTATAAAAAATTGGAATTTGGAGCAAAATATTATAGAAATTAAAGAAGATGTTTATTTTTTACCTGTGCTTGATAAAAAACTTTATTTTAAAACTTTAGAAATTGCAAAAAAGTTAAGAAAAGAGGGAAAGGTTGTAGTGCAGGAATTAAATAAAAAGAGTTTGAGGGATGCTTTAGATACGGCTAATAAAAGAGGCTATAAATATACTGTAATTTTTGGTGAATACGAGCTAAAAGATGGAGTATATAAAATCAAGAATATGGAAAGTGGGGAAGAAAATAGTGTAAAATATAGCTAATGTTTCTAAAGTATTTGTTATTTTTAATAGTTCAGTTTCCTATTGTTTATTTAGTTAGAATTCCCTCTAATTTTGTTAATTTTTTTAAAAATTCTTTGGGGGAAATCGACAACCGGTTTCAGTTTAAATTAAACTGGAAAATGTTTTTTGTTCCTTTGTACGGTGACTCTCATTGGGCACTAAGAGTTGTAGGGATTTTATATAGGTTTTCCAAAGGAATTTCTGGAATATTGCTTACTTTTTTTTATTTTTCTATATTTTTTGCTTTTTCTTTGCTATTTTTATTATCCCTTCCATTAACGTATATATATTATTTTGATTATTTTTTTATATTACTTGCTGTGTACTTTGCGCTTTATATTTTGTACTATCTTACCCAACCTTTTTATGTTATAGACTATAGCAAAAATTTTTATACGCTTTTTGATGTGTATAAAATGTCCACTTTACAAGGTAGATTTGTTCTTAAAAAAATTATACAGGGGCAAAATTTAGAGGGTTATTACTTGAATATTGCCAATTTTTTAGAAAAGGAAGTTTCTGATTTGTACAGGTATGTTGAAAAAGTAGGCTCAACTAATGCAAAAACAGTGGCTGGAGCTATATTAAGTTTTGGAAAACTTTCTAGGTATAGACACGTAAACGGCGATTTGGTTTTAGCAGGTCTGCTAAGTTGTTCCCCCAAATTACCTGAATATTTTAATTTCAATAATTTGCCCTTATATTCTTTACATTCTTTTCTAATTACCTATAAAAAATTTTATGGAACACATAGATCTAAAATTTGGGACGCAGACTACGAGTCTTTATATAAATTTAAATATAATATTTCAAAACTTGACCGGGTAACACCTACGCTTAATAAGTTCTCTATAAATTTTATTCCAAGAGAGTATTATTTAGCAATTTCTTATATACCAAGTTTTAAAAAAGAAGAACTTGATTTGATAAATATATTAACAGAAGGCTCAAAAAAAGTTTTAATACTAGGAAACCCGGGTACGGGCAAAACTTCTCTTGTTAAACAATTATATTTAAGTATACAAAGTGGTTTTGTGCCAAAAGAACTTAAATTTAATAGAATTGTGGATTTAGATATTTCTTCTGTTGTATCTTTGGGGGAGAGGGGTCCACAAACTTTTAGTGAGGCGTTGAATGAGTTTTCTAACTTAAAGAGTACACTACTGTTGCTTGATAACTTACACATTTTATTTTCTATAAAAGGATCTGATTATTTAAGCATATTGCTTCCTTTTTTGGAAAATCAAAGTTTAAAAATAATATGCACATCTGACTACCAAAGTTATAAATCGTTGGTTAAGGTAAGTCCTGGTGTGGATGGTCTTTTTAGAAAAATTGAAATTAAAGAACTTGCTGATAAGGAGTTATATGATTTTTTAGTCATAAAAAACTGGGATTTTCATAAAAAACTAACAATCCCCGCCATGAGTTTTTTATCTGAAGTTTCGCAACAAATACTTTTTGATAAACACAACCCTCAGAAGGTATTGAGTATTATTGATCAAGCGGTAACTTTATCTGACAATAAAAATCTGATTTTAAAAAAAGATATTTCTACCGTTATAAAAAATATGACTGGTATTTTGGTGGGTGATGTGTCTGCTTCTGAATCATCGGGACTTTTGGAGCTAGAAGGTAAAATTAAAAGTGAGGTTATTGGACAAGACACTGGAGTTAAAGCGGTTTGCGAAGCCTTAATTAGATCTAGGGGTTCGGGTATTAATACCCATAAACCTGTGGCATCTTTTTTGTTTGCTGGACCAACAGGGGTTGGAAAAACAGAGCTTGCTAAGTCACTAGCACGAAACTACTACAATGGTGAGGAAAATATGATAAGACTAGATATGTCTGAATATCAAACCTCAGAAAGTATAAATAGGCTTATTGGTTCTGAGGATGGAGAAAAACCAGGCATTTTAACAGAACTTGTGTCTAAAAACCCTTTTAGCCTTATTTTGTTAGATGAGGTAGAAAAGGCTAGCAAAAATATTCATATGCTGTTTTTGCAGGTTTTAGATGATGGTAGATTAACCGACTCTAAAGGAAACACAGTTTTTTTTAAAAATACTATAATTGTTGCAACCACAAACGCTGGAACAGAAAGTGTAATAAATAATTTTTCAAAAGGGTTTGGATATGAGGTTTCACGAAAATTATTTATGCAAGATATAAAACATTATTTCCCCCCTGAATTTTTGAATAGATTCACAGAAATAATATTGTTTAACCCTCTAAAAGAGGACATTTTGTTAAAAGTACTGGACTTAAAGTTTAAAAAACTTAAAAATAATTTCTATGAATCTCATAAAATAAACTTAACTTTGGGCGACGATTTAAAAGATTTGCTTTTAAAAAAAGGGTATTCAAAAGAATGGGGGGCTCGATCTCTTGAAAGAGTTTTAGAAAAGGTTGTAGTTACCTCACTTTCAAAAGCTATACTAAAACAAGATATAAAGGCTGGTGATAGTATTACTTTAGATAAAAATTATGTTATGAAATACACTTCTCTAAGTTAGTCGGCTTTTATTAGGGATTTGTGAGTATTTAGGCGGTTACTCTGTTATTTGCAATTATATACAAATATAAAGTATAATAGCCTTAACGCTTCCTCTAACTTTTTTGTATAAGGAGGGAATAAATATGCAAGCCGAAAAAAAATACAATTTGTTGCTTGTAGTGTTAGCTCTTATTCTATTGATATCCGCCCTGTGGATTTTTTTTGTGAAAATACCAACCTTAACACCATCTACCGTAAATGCTCCTACTACAGATAGGGTGGGAGATTATTAGAATTCTTACGATTTCACATAACGTTCCAGAGTGCGACGCCCCGTAGCGAAGCGGAGGGCTGGCGAAGAGTCCGTCCCGACCGACAATTCACCACTTACTCTGTTTGCAAAAGGGCAGAAATTTTGTTTTCCAGATGGTAAATCCCGCCAAATTCTTTGATTGGGATTGATATTATTCTTGTTTTCGCTTCAGGTTTGACGTGTGTAATTGTCATTTCTTCTGTTCCGCCGATACTTTCGCAGTCATCTTCTATGAGAATATCTGGCATGATTTTTTCGGCTACATCTTTATATTCTTCATCTCCAAGGCGGAACAGAAGTTGACCGTCTGGAAAATTGAATCGTTTCAAAACCGCACGAACAGCTTCTATTTCATCTGACCTACGACGTGATGTGAGATACAAAATTTCTGCCCCTTGGTTTTTCCACGAAGTCAATTTCTTTACTGCCTCACCGATTGGCACATAAGAGCTGAAAACTTTTACAGAAGGCTCCTTATTCTCTACTTGTTTAACAATTTCTGTACGCGAACAACCAACTGCATTTTTATGCATTATTATTGTGCCTTCTGTAAATATCATGATTTTCATAATAGCAGTGAAAAATTGACGTCCTTTATAAATTGTACCACCTAAGGGCGGGACGGATTGCGCCTAACGTTAGTGATAACCGAAGTTCGTTTGACCGAAGGGAAAACGAATTTAGGAAAATGCCGAGCCGAGGCATTTTCCGGTTATCACTTGTTAGGCGAGGGTTTGATTTCTCTCATTATTATATTTATAAAGAAAAAGAAATCAAAAGCGCAGCGCCCCCTTGAGTTTAACTCGCAAATTATTTTTCAAAACATAAATCTTCACAAAAATCTGACCAGCAGGTGGTTTTGCAAATAGGCATATCTCGTGGGCAATCCTTATCACCGTTTTCCCAGCAGCGCTTATGACAAAGACAGTCTTCCTGTGCTTTAATTTCGGGCGGGCGAACGAATGACTTCATTTCCTAACTGGCGGAGGGGGTAAGATTCCCCCGCTCTGCGGGACTAGTCCCGATTTGAAAAATCGGGGGAACCCATTATTTCTATTACCCGTTTTGTACTCTTTAAGCTCTTGTAATATTTCTCTCTACATTTAGCTTCTTTCTTTGTATCTACTGAAATGTATTATACGGTTTTATAAGGAATATGTCCTTTAGTATATTTACATTTACCGTGATTATGCTCCTTTAAACGACAGATTACACTTTTACCTGTATATCCGATATAGTAAGACCCATCCTGTATACTTTCTAGTATATAAACAAAATACATTTCAGTAATAAAAATAATTGGGTTATGTCCTAAACCCCTTCCGTAAAATTATAATACAAATTCTCTTGTATTCTAATTTTATGGCGGAGGGGGTGGGATTTGAACCCACGAGGGCCTTTCGACCCAACGGTTTTCGAAACCGTCTCCTTAAACCGCTCGGACACCCCTCCATAGTCGTTTATATCAAAGTAATAGCTAAAACCGCCCCCCGATTTAATCGTGACTAATTCGTTTATCCAATCGCTTTGCTCTTGGAAACTCATTGAGTCGGACACCCCTCCAAAGTTAATTGCAAATATCAAATAGTAAGTAATATGTCTTAAGAATCAAACCTATTTTAACATAAAACATTATTTAAGAGCTAAATAATATACAAGTGTGATAGAATATAGTTTGTTATGGAGCACCCGTAGCTTTAAATGACGTCCAACGAATTTATGAGTTGTTGACGGAATTAATCCGCCGTAGTTCTGGTTTATAAAGAACGTAGGCGGACAATAAAGTGAGAGGTATTTAATAATTGACATAGCTATAATATATAGAAAGCACCCGTAGCTCAGTGGCTAGAGCGCAACTTTGCGGTAGTTGAAGTCGCAGGTTCGAATCCTGCCGGGTGCGCCATTAAATATTTGTCTGCTTATCAACTTTTGTGTACAATAATATCAATATGTATAAAAAATCTGCCTTATTTATAATACTGTTTTCTCTTTTCTTTTCACTGAGCATTGTTTTTTCTTCTACAGTTAAGGCCTCTTTTTGGTCTAGTTTATTTGGTAAACCCTCTTCAGTTTTAGGCGAAGATGATGAAAAAGATTCCGAGGATACGACTGATTCGGAACAGAATGATGAGAAAGATTCTGAAGATAAGGCAGATGAAATAGAAATGGAGAATGAGCAGGAACAAGAACAAGAACATAAAGAAGTAAGAAACAGAGCAAATACTGAAGAAACAATACAAAACAAGAATGGAACTACAACGACTATAAAAAGGGAAATAGAGGGTAACCAAGAAAAAGTCCAAATGCGTACTTACGATGCTACTGGGAACAAAATTGGTGAGGTGGAATATGAAGGCGATGATAAAGCAAAAGAGCTTCAAGTTAAGAATTATAATGCCTATACTTTAGAACAATTAAAGAATTTAAAATTACAAACTAGTGATGGAAAAATTTTAGAACTTCAAGTAAATGGTAGAGAGGGCGCTACGGAATCTAAGGTGGAATACGACTCTGAAAATAAGGAGTTAAAAGTAAAGGTAAAAAATAAAGTAAAGAGCGAGACCGAAACCGAAACAGAGAATATGGAGGAAGATTCCGAACTCAAAATAAAAGTGGGGGGAGATGGTTTTAAACTAACTCAAGGTGAATACAATGCTCTTTTAAATTATCCTATATCTGTAAATGAAGAGACGGGTGAGGTATATGTTACAACAGGAAACGGAAGTCAGATTATTTTAGAAGAAATGCCTGAATCAATTGTAAACAGAGCTAGGTTAGCCGACTCGGTAAAAAGTGTTGATAAGGTTGAGTTAAATTTGGTAAATAAAGACACCGCTGACAGTAGCTTAGAATACACTGTAAAAGGGACTAAGTCTCAAAAGCTTTTAGGTGTGTTTAGTGTTAATATACCTATTTCTTTAAAGTATAGTGCTCAAAATGGTGATTTATTAGATTCAAGCCAAACCACTTTAAATAAAATATTAGATCTTTTAAGCTTCTAGATTTTTTACAAATAGATCTAAACTTTTATATTTGAAACCTATGTAGTATTGTAGTTATATGGATTCTGAGTATGCTAAAAAGTTTGGTGATTCTTTAAATAAAAAAGGTATTAATTCTATTTTATTTGATTTAGATGACACCTTAATTGAAACCCATTTAATATTTGTCAGACAAATAGAAAAGTACCTAGATACTTTATCAAATAATACAAAATATACCAAAAAACATCTAAAAAAAATTTTTGAGGAATCGAATATTGAAGTTCACGAAAAAATATTAGTAAATCCAATACGTTGGAAATTTGTTGTAAAAAATATTTCTAAAAAGCTAGATTCAAAGTATAAAGATGTTGTTATTTCAAATATAAAAATACTGAATGAGATTTATAATATAGTTCCTGTAATAAATGAGGGTACCGTTGAGGTATTAAATCTTCTTAATAAAACTCACGTGAAATTAGCGTTGGTTACCCACGCTAATGTTAAATGGACTCATTTTAAATTAGATTCTCTTGGACTGAAAAAATACTTTGAACATATAGAAATTGCAGATGAAAATAGGTTTAAAGAACCTCAAGACTGGCTTGCGGCTTTGAATCATTTGGGAATTAGTCCTAAAAACTCTGCGTTAATAGGGGATAATGTAAAAGGAGACATAATTTCGGGACACTCGGTAGGTATTAAACATCTTTTTTTACTCCCGAGCCCTTGGAGCTACTATGCAAATGGAGATATACCCGAAGGGACTATTAAATTAAACAGTTTAGCTGAGTTTCTACCTTTGTTGGAGGGGGTAGTGTAGACTAATTTTTTATAAAGAATTTTTTAATATCTGATTTAAAGTAATTTTTCCCTTTTATCATTTTGTATTCATGATAATCTTTACTCATATTTGATTTATGCACCTCTTCAAAAATATCCTCAATTTTATCTTGCAAACCATGTTCTAATATAGTGCCATAAGCTGTATATAATATATCTGCCAGTTCTTTTGCAATATTCTCAATGTCTCTTTTTTTTATACCTTCTAAATACTCTTCGACTTCGCTTTTCATTAAATTATATCTGTTTTCTGACCTATCTTTTGGTATAAGTGTGGGTTTATTAGAAACAAGTGCTTTAAACTTTTTGTGAAATTTTTTTACAAGGTTTAATTGTTTTTTCATAATGAAATTATAATATAAAGTTAGGGATATACGAAGTTTTTCTGGAACTAAGTGGAATAAAAATTTGGCGATTTCTTCTCGAGAATCTGTAAAACTGTTTCAATAGTTTTATCAAAATTGAAGTTTGTTGGTAGATAGTGAATATTTTTGTATTTTTTCTCTAGTTCACTATATTACCTGTTTAATAACCCAAGGAACTCCAAATCTCTTGTCACTGTTTTCTTATCACTAATAGCGTTTTTCAGGGATGCTTCTGGTGAAATATTTATAATAAAAGTTACATCTTGGTAGGATACATATGGAATGAGAATATCCATATAGGTTGTCAGTTGCTGTGGAGTAAATTTTCCAAATGAAGCTAAAGCTTAACCAAAAGCTATTCTGTCAATTATACCTCTGTCAAACAGGTGAAGTTTTTCTAGATCCGGCAAATTTTTTAACCTGTTAATGCAGTAGTTTGCATACCACAGATTATATTTGTAACAACTATCATTGTCATGTGGTACTAAGTCGAATCTTTCTTCGTGCATTACAAAACTGGTAGACTGTTGAAGTAAGGACTTTAGAAGTGTGGTCTTGCCAGATCAAGGCATCCCTGAAAATTCAATTATTCCCATGTTAAAAAAATACAAAATTGCCAAATTTTAATTTCATCTAACGTTTCAGTATAGGCGATGTTCCGCTATATCCATATTTTATCATTATAATAATTGTAGCGGAATATGGGTGAGAGTCTGCAAGGCTCGAACCGCATATACTGTGTTATATTCTCCGAACGAAGAGAGGACGAGGAATAATCTGCAAGGTGGTTTTTAACGAAGTTAAAAAATTCCGAAGAGTAAATCTGGAGTTCTCAAATTCACCTAAAATACAATTTTTCGAATTGGTCGGTTGTGTTCATAGTATTAAGTCTAATTTTTTAAACTTTGTTTAATTTATCATGTTGGGTCCAAGAGCTCCAGATTTATAAGATTTAACTCTATTTGTATAAGGCATATATGCATTACACCATATTTTAACAGGGTTGGTCCCAAATGGGACCAACCCAATAAGTTAACTGAAGATTAAAAATTACAGTCCCAAAACTATAAAAAGTTACCTTTATGGTCTACGAGAGTATTTTTCTTTTAAGGGTAGTGATTTTTAGAAATGTGATTCTTGGCGGTGTCTGTTTGAAAATATCCGAACTGATTTTGCGACCGATTGGCTC
>Ga0210057_1000862_pt1 | contig 48660 bp, 61 predicted proteins | sample CryGeyCG2114_010_2_FD_183968 | JGI IMG/M metagenome (GOLD analysis project Ga0210057, IMG submission 183968) | Groundwater microbial communities from aquifer - Crystal Geyser CG10_big_fil_rev_8/21/14_0.10 (SPAdes) (version 2) | ecosystem: Environmental > Aquatic > Deep subsurface > Groundwater ...
TTAAATTCTTATTAAATTCTTATTAAATTCTTATTAAGAGATATTTTCCCTGTTTTTTCCCCAACTTTGATTCTTGTTTTTATATTGGAATCCCCTTTTTTAAGATTGGTGATAACAAAATGGTTTTTGGAATGTTCAAGAAAAAAGACCCTTTCTGCGGGATGAAGGAAGAGAAGGGTAAAGGAATCAATGATAAATCAGGCAATTGGTTTTGTTCGGACGATTGTAAGAAAGGATATCTTAACAAAATCAATCAACACAATAAAGATACAAAAAAAGTTAAGAGTTGTTGTAGTTAAATGAAGTCTAATCATCATTTGCTAGTAAAACCTATTTTAGTGGGTTTTTTTGGATCAGTCTCTTTGTTTGGACTCTATTTTTTAATCTTAAGCTTAGCCAACTCTGTAGTTCATGCCTGGCAACAATTTATTTTACTTTGGCCTTGGATGAGTGTGTTAATTATTGGGTTTGGTCTTCAAGTGGGAATGTTTATTTACCTCCACCAATATAAAAAAAGTGTTCAAAATGTTACTGGGACTACAACTGCTGTTGCAGCCACTGGTGGTGTTTCGGCTGGTTCAATGGTGGCTTGCTGTTTACACCATGTTGCTGATGTTTTGCCCATTTTAGGTTTGTCAGCAGCTGCAGTTTTCCTCAGTAGATACCAATCTTTCTTTTTAGGTTTTGGGATTGTATCAAATTTAGTGGGGATAACTTTTATCTTACATACTATGCAAAAACATCATCTTTTTTTTCCAGGCGGTCTCTTGGAGAAGTTAATGAAATTAAATATGACCAAAATGTTTGTAATAACTCTCTTGCTGGGAAGTTTATCTTTAGTTTTCCAATTGGGAGTGTTATTATGGGGGTAAAAATGAATAAAAAAATAGTATTAATATTAATGTTAACATTTGTTGTTTTCGTCATCGTCGGATGTTCATCAACTAACGAAAAAATTAATGATCAAAGTAATCAGGACGTCAAAACAACAACAGTGGACTCAACAGGTGCTACAACCTCAATAGCAGAAGATGTAACGGATAAAGGTTGGGATACGGAATTTAGTTCAGGGGAAGTGGCGGTAGATTTAACCCCTAAAAAATATGCTGAAGGAAAATTATTTGTACAAATTGGAATTAGTACCCACACAGTTAATGACTTAGATAGTTACAATCTAAAAGAAATAATTGAGTTAAGGTATAAAGACAGGATATATAACCCCCTCGAAGCCCCTAGCTTAAGTGGTCATCATAATAATGGTGAATTAATTTTTGAGATTGAAGAAGAACCCGCTCAATTTACTATTTTGATCAATGGGTTACATGACTTAGCAGTAAGGGAATTCAGTTGGTAACTCCATGCAGGAAAAATATCTGTCAGTGGCAAAAATGAAAAAAATTAAAAAATTGATGGGAAAATTAAGACATAACCACGCTTTAATGATGATTTTGTGTTGTGGCCTTCCTTTAGTGATACTTTTGGTAGCAGTATCTTACTTTGGTGTAAGCAGAAGTTATCTGTTTTGGGGCATACTTTTGCTATGTCCAATATCGCATTACTTTATGATGAAGCATAGGCATAACAATAAACAAGGAGATGATCAGAAATGTCATTAAATAAAGAGCAGATTAATAATTTGATGATGTGGGGAATATTCGCCGCATTTTTTATAATCATGTGGGTGATAATGCATCCCGCGTAATTTTTGTCCTAAAATAAAAAAAATAACAAAAATGGAAAAAATAACAACAATAAAAGAACACCATCACATAATAGGTATTACAGCCGGATTAGTGGTTAAAATGGATGAAAAAATCTTCCCCCCTAAAAATGTGAGGATATATCTATGATCCCTTACAAAATATTCCCCATGTTTGAACTTGGTCCACTACATATTAACATGTATGGTATCATGTATGTTCTCGCTGTATTAGCAGCTTCTTTTTTAGCATTAAGGGAAGCAAAAAAGAGAAATATTGACCGTGAAGTAATTTGGGACTTAGTATTTTACTTACTACTTGGAAATTTAATCGGAGCAAGGTTATTTTATGTTCTATTTTATTGGCCGGAAGGAACTCCTTTGACCTTAATAAGTGCACTAGCTGTCTGGAAAGGTGGGTTAGCATTCTTTGGTGGTTTCTTAGGAGCATTAGTAGCTGGATACATTTTTGTCAAAAAAAGAAAGCTAAAATTTTGGTTGTTAGCAGATATTTTCACCATTCCTTTGGTGGTGGGTCACATCTTTGGCAGGTTTGGCGATTATTTTACGGGTGGACACCCTGGAAAAATAACTTCTCTTCCTTGGGGGATATATTTTCATGATGCAGTAAGGCACCCCATAGTGCTGTATGAAATAATCGGGTTGGTGATAATTGTTTTAATTCTCTTAAATTTAAAGAAAATCAAACAAATGTTAAATCTATTTGATGGTTTTCTTCTTTCAAGTTATGTCATACTATACTCCATTCAGAGAATGATTCTCGATTTTTTTAGAATAGAGTCTACTGATCCCCGAGTTTTAGGATTGACACCGACACAATATATTGTTATAATATTGTTTGTTTTATCTGTTGCATTTATTTTGGTTAATTTTAAAAGGAATAAAAAAATCAAAGATACATGAGTAATAATAGTAAAATAAAAAAAATTAAAAAAGAGGTAAAAAAATGAAAACACTTTGGAAAGTCTTGGCTTGGATTTCTATAGCCTGTGGGTTAATTGCTTATTCCCTTGGATGGATAGCTCTGTTTACAAAATCGGTGATTCTGAATATTCCTACAGAGTTCTGGTTTTATGATGCAGTATCTGCTGGAATCTTTGGATTGTTCTTCCTGATTTATGGGGCGCATTCACAAAAAAAGAGATAAATTATTCCTCAAAAGGTGGATTAAAACAGAAAAATTGGGTTCCCTTTTTTCTGTTTTTTCTTTTTTTTCTTACAAGCATATCCAAAATAACCTCATTTTGTATACTGCCATCTATCGCGAAACATTTTTTTAAAAAAATAATCCTGCCGTGTCCAAGTATACAATTATCTTCTGCTTTGGACAGGTTTGTCTTTTATATATTTTATCTTCAGAAGCGAAACCTTTATATCCTACATATGATTATTTATTCATATGAAAAAAGATTCATCCGATTTGGCATACCAACTATTCTTCGGCTCTTTAGCTAATTTAAGCAGGTTGAAGATTATTAACACTTTACGTGAAGGAAGAAAAAATGTTAGTGAATTATGCAATATGACGGGATTTGAACAAACCATGATCTCTCACAATTTAAGAAGGTTAGAAAGATGTGGGATGGTTTTTGTTGAACAAGATGGTAAACATCGTTACTACAGTGTAAACAGAGAAACAATAAAGCCGCTGTTAGATATGATCGATGCACATATGAAGAAGTATTGTTGTAAACTTATTGATGAATGTCATAAATAATTTTGAGGGGTAAACATGAAAAAGAAAACCAACATAAAAATAACTGGCATGCACTGTGCCAGCTGTGTCAATATAATTGATAAAGCTCTAAAGAAAAAAGAAGGGGTTATCTCCTCTAATGTCAACTTTGCTACTGAGAAGGCAGTGGTTGAGTTTGATCCTCAGAAAATTTCTGAAGCTGAAATTATTGCTGCAATCAAAAGCAAAGGATATGGAGGCGACTTGATTAACAAGCATGATCCCCAATCGGATAATAAAAATAAACAAAAGGAATTATCAGCCTTGAAAAATATGCTTATCATCAGTGCTATCTTTTCTTTTCCACTTTTATTATTGGCCATGTTTTTCATCAAAAATCCTCTACCTTTTCAGGATTATATCATGTGGTTTTTGGCTACCCCCGTACAATTTTATGTGGGCAAACAATTTTACCTTGGTGCTTGGGCAGCTTTGAAAAATAAGACTTCTAATATGGATACCTTGATAGCTTTAGGTACCAGCGCTGCTTATTTTTATTCAGTGTATGTCATCTTGTTTGCTGTAGAAGGTCATCAATATTTTGAGGCTGCTGCTGTCCTGATAACTTTAGTGGTCCTGGGTAAATATCTAGAAGCTGTAGCGAAAGGCAAGACCAGCAAAGCCATCTCTAAATTAATGCAGATGGAAGCCAAGACCGCCCTGGTCATTAGAAAAGGGCAAGAAGTCAAGATCCCGATTGATGAAGTCAAGACCGGAGATATCATCATGGTCAAACCTGGACAGAAGATTCCTGTAGATGGAATTATCACTGAGGGAAATTCTTCCATTAACGAAAGTATGGTAACTGGCGAATCGTTACCGGTAGATAAGAAAAAAGGAGATCAAGTAATCGGTTCAACCATCAACAAACAAGGTAGTTTTCTTTTTAAGGCTACTAAAGTTGGTGCTGATACAACTCTGTCACGGATTGTAAAATTGATCGAGGAAGCTCAGACTAAAAAAGCGCCGATACAAAGGTTTGCGGATCATATTTCTTCTTATTTCGTGCCGACAGTCATCTTTATCTCTTTACTTACTTTTGTGGTCTGGTTCTCTTTAGCGCACGCCACTATTGGCTTTTCGTTAATCGCTGCCGTGGCGGTGCTAGTAATTGCCTGCCCCTGCGCTTTGGGATTAGCTACCCCAACAGCCATCATGGTCGGTACAGGCAAAGGGGCAAATAGAGGCATCCTCATCAAAGGAGGTGATGCTTTGGAGACTGCTCATAAATTGAAATATGTAGTTTTTGACAAGACTGGTACAATCACTAAAGGCAAGCCTGAAGTTACAGACATCATTACTGCGCAGGGGATTACTGAAAAAAACTTTTTGGAGATTGCGGGAAGTATAGAAAACAATTCTGAACATCCTTTAGCAGAGGCGATAGTCAACCATGCCAAGACAAAAAAAATATCTTTCCATAAAGTAATAGGTTTTCAAGCCTTGGTTGGCAGAGGTGTCAAGGGTAAGATTGCCGGTAAGGAATATCTCTTGGGTAAGTCTGCTGAAAAAAATAATCCTTTTCAGAAAGAGATGGAAAGGCTGGAAAGTGAAGGTAAGACAGCTATGATTTTACAGCAAGGGAAAAAAGTGATGGGTATCATCGCAGTTGCTGATGAAATTAAAGAAGATTCTCCTAAAGCCGTTAAGATGCTGCAACAGTTGGGTGTAAAGACTTACATGATTACTGGTGATAATCAGCGTACAGCTCAGGCTATCGCCAAGCAGGCTGGTATCTCTGATTTTTTTGCTGAAGTTCTGCCGGAAGACAAAGCTATGCATATAAAAAGACTGCAGAAGACCGGCAAGGTAGCGATGGTAGGAGATGGTATCAATGATGCTCCAGCTTTAGCACAAGCTGATATCGGCATCGCCATGGGTTCTGGAACAGATGTGGCCATGGAAACAGGCAATATTGTCCTAATGCGCAATTCTTTGTTTGATGTGCCTAAAGCCATTAAGTTAAGCAAGATGACTATGAGCAAGATCCGGCAGAATATGTTTTGGGCTTTAATTTACAATACCCTCGGCATCCCTATCGCTGCCGGAGTGTTATATCCCTGGACCGGCTGGATGTTGAATCCGATGATTGCTGGTGGGGCCATGGCTTTAAGTTCGGTAAGCGTAATTGCCAACTCTTTATTGCTCAGAAATAAGAAGTTATAATTTCCTTTATTTTTTCTTTATTTTATGACTCTATTTTTTTGGCTATATTTCTAACTACAACAGGTCCTTTAAAGAAACATCGCTTTTGATCAAAAAATCAGACTTGTTGCAGTAAGGGCAACTGACCTTAGAAGATTTGAATTGATATTTGCATTTCTGGCAATAGTAGCTAACCTTGGGTTTGTCCTTAGCCGGTGTTCTCTTATCAGCAAAACAACTTTTACAGATAAATTTTTTCTCATAAGAATTTCCTGGAACGATCAGTGCTTCCGCTTTATCGATCCTGTTCTGGCATTCCACGCAATTTACCGGGACTCTTAGCATCACCATAATCTAGAGAAGATAGCTCAAATATAAAAATCTATGTCACCCCTTTTAGTAAATAAATTTATATTGCAGGAAAGATTCTGACTTTAAAACAAAAGATGAGTGCGATAATCCCCAACAAGGAAGAAAGAAGCAAATTCGAGCAGGCTTATACTTTGTTCCTTAAGAAACTTAATGCTCAGCTTAAAGGAGCGCAAGCCATCTTAGGCGGCAGCTCCGCTAAAGATACGTGGTTGCCGCAAAGCCATGACATCGATGTTTTTGTCGCTTATGATCACAAAAAATACGCCGAAAAATCTTCGCAATTATCTGGGTTGTTGGAGCCGATCCTTGAAAAATTATTTCCTAAACTAGAGCGTGTTAACGGCAGCCGTGATTATTTTCAGATACCTTTTCAGGATTATATCTTTGAGGTAGTTCCAATCTTGAAAATCGAGAAAGCCGAGCAGGCCGTTAACTTAACTGACGTTTCACCGTTACATACAAAATGGGTGAATGGTAAAGGTAAGAAGTTGAAGAATGAGATCAGAAAAGCCAAGGCTTTCTTCAAGGCTCACAGGTTATACGGCGCTGAGTCTTACATCAATGGTTTTTCCGGTTACGTTTTAGAGATTTTAGTCATCAATTATGGTAGCTTTGATAAACTGTTGCAGGCTGCCCTAAAATGGTCAGAGAAAACGGTCATTGACTATGAAAATTATTACCAGAAAGGTATGGTTTTCTATGAGATCAACAAATCTAAGCTCTTATCACCGTTGATCGTTGTCGATCCTGTTGATAAAGCAAGGAATGCCGCTGCTGCTTTATCTTTAGAGAAGTTTCAGACGTTGAAAAAGGTAGCTAGAGCATATCTTAAGGATCCATCTGAGGATTATTTCCAGCAGGAGCAGATCAGTTTAGCGCAGGTAAAAAAGCTGGCTAAAAGATTACCTTTTGTTTATCTGGAAATAACTCCCTTAAAGGGTAAAAGGGATGTTGTTGGTGCTAAATTATTGAAAGCTTTTAATTTCCTCCAGCAGGAATTAGCGTCGTTCCAGCTGCAGCAGGCTGCTTGGGATTATTCTCCGCAAACCATCTTCTATTTCATTTTAACCAAGAAGGAATTACCTCCTGTTGAAGTTCGTTCGGGACCACCTCTAAAACTTAAAAATTTTGTTGCTGATTTTAAGAAAAAAAACAAGGAAACTTTCAGCCAAGATGGTCGTATTTATGCTAGATTAAAAGTTGTCCATCCGCAATTAGCGGATTTTCTACAGTTTACCTTAAAAAAGCGTTATTTTAAGGAGAAAGTAGCTTCAGTAGTAAGCAAAGTGGTAGTATGACAGCGAATCATAACTATTGCAAAATACAAAATTATTAAATATTTTACTCTTCTTATCCTTGTTATGAGTGAAATTCCCGCCTTATGCAGAATCTGCAACAAGTACGCTCCGGCTGACAAGTTTAGGTTGCACACTAGTTATCGACAGATGGTCTGCCCTAACTGTTATTCCGGCCGAACAAAGCGAGCGCAGGAAGAAGAAAAGAAGCAGATACACAAAGAAAAAGTCAATCCTCCTGGTTGGGATAAGGATGATGAATATCTTGCTCAGGCTCAGCTAAGGAAGAAAGAAGAGATAAAATCCCAGTTTTCTAAGATTCCGGGAACTGATAGGGTGCAATGCACCTGTGCTAGTTGTAAATACCAGTTCAAGTATGATCCATTCAAGAAAATGCCGATAAACTGTCCTTATTGCGGTTCTGAGATCCCTAAATTGAAGACTTTTAGTTTATTGTGAAGATTGGCAGGATACTTTGTGGTTCTAATCTGCAGGTCGCAGGATTGCAATATAATCCACCATCACATTCTTCACCTGGTTCCAAATGTCCATTACCACATAAGGTCTGGCATCTGCATTGATCAGTACAGAATTTGGCATAATCTGGACAGTAGGGACTTAACGGTTGCATAATTGGATCACATTGTTCCCCTACTTCCAGCTTGTTGTTACCACACACTCCCTTAAATATTGTTGGTGCCGGTTCAAAAATAAATATTGCCGTGTTTTGCAAGCGTAGATTATATCTTGAATAATCCCAGGCCGCAACAGTGCTGATGATGAATAATGAAATAAATAACATCAATAATATTTTTTTCATGTGGGTATTTTCTATTTTGATTTTTTAATACTTTTTGACATGAAAATAAATATGCCCGCGCGGGGACTTTCAAAGATTCTCAGAGATTATTGTTCTGGGAGATCTGTTTGAACCCCGGTTACAGGATTATTACCTTGCGACCGCAATCCTGTGTCCTTTATGGTGACTGATATCCACTAGACGACGTGGGCACAAAAGCTTTTTTGATCAACTACTTTAAATAGATTACTAAAATAAAAATCTAAGCCGCTCTTTTCATTTTTTGTACTGCCTCTTGGATTGCTTCTCGTTTTCTGCCAGGCTTGCCTAATACTTTTTCCAGATGATTTTGCAGATCTCCTAGTCCTGCCAATAATTTATCTGCTAATTCTCCTAAAAGATTATATTTGCTCTCAGCCACAGCCAACTTGAAATCAATGATATGAATGTTTAACTCATGTTTCTTTTCTGTCACGAATTCATCTTCAGGAAACTCTCTTAGATAAAGCTGCAGATCAACCATCAGCGTATTTCCTGTTTCGCCAAATTCTAACAAGGATTTTTTAGGATCTTGTTTTCTTGCTGCTGCTATATTGACTCCGATAATATTTTTCTGCATTCTTTCAATGGTCACATCAATGTTGTTCATGAAATGTTGTTTGTTCATTTTTTCAGCTCACCTCCCCCTGCTGGCAGAAACTTGATGATTTCATCCAAGTCTCCGCTTTTTAATCTACTTTTTATCTTCTTCGCTAATGAACTTTTCTTTTCCCGACCGGGGAAAACTACCACCAAGTTTTTCGTTTTTTTCTCTACGGCTGTCTGTGGTCCGCCGATGATCTGTTCTCCTACTAAGCCGAGAGCGTATTCCACTTTAGGATGGAGATAATTAGTTTTCCCATAGACCATGAATGATCCTTTAGCTAAATGCTCACCGGCCTGCGCTTCTTTAGAAACCTGCTCTGGTTTGACCCAGAAAACGTCTGCGGTGGTATGCCCTAACTTCCAGGCTCGGGAATAGACTGCCACTGCTTGCGCCGCTTCTTCTTTCGTCTTCGCTCCGGCTTCCTGTCCGTTTTTGATGACAAAGAACGGTGACCCCGCCATGTCGGTGTGTAAAACCAAATCTTCTTTATCCAGATGCTTCTTGACAATTATCTCGTTAGTAGTAGCATCTTTTCCCCCGATGCAGAGAAAATCTTCTGAAGAAAAAAACCAATGGAACTTCTCGTACCATTCTCGTTTCCGTTCTTTCTTTTCTCTTCTTTTTTGCTCTTCTTCCCAGAATTTGCCTTCTTCCTGCTGGAGTTTCTCTAGCTTCTTTTGGCTTTCTTTCAATGCTCCTCTAGCTCCTTCCAGCTTTTTTTTGGCTTTCTTGGCTAGGTTGAAATAAACTCCCGCATTCTCATCCACCGATTTGTTCAGGTCAATCTCAATTTCCATAGGTTAGCGTAAATTATTTAAGCATTATAAATATTAGTATTCTCATGGCGAGAAAAGAAACTAAGATTGCTACCTTCGCTGGTGGTTGCTTTTGGTGCATGGAAGCAGCTTTTGAGCAATTACAGGGGGTTATCGAAGCTGATTCCGGTTATGCTGGTGGGAAAGAAAAAAATCCCACTTATGCTAAGGTGTGTTCCGGTACTACCGGTCATCATGAGACTATCCAGATTTATTATGATCCCGAAAAGATCTCTTACAAAGGACTTCTGGACTTTTTTTGGAAGCAGATTGATCCTACCGATGATAGCGGTCAGTTTGTTGATAAAGGGTCTGAATACACGACAGCAATTTTTTACCGTACTGAGATGGAGAAAAGGTTAGCAGAACAATCAAAGAAAAATTTAGAAAAATCAGGGAGATTTAAGAAGCCTATCGTAACAAAGATTCTCTCTTTCAAGAACTTCTATAAGGCTGAGGAAGAACATCAGGGATTTTATAAAAAAAGCAAATTAAGATATAAACTCTACGAAATAGGTTCCGGTCGGAAACAGTTTAAGAAAAAAGTATGGGGCTGATTATTCATCTTTTTTTTCAGCAGCTGTTTCTTTCATCTTCTCTACACTTTTCTTGAAAGCTTCAATCTGTTTCTCGGTAAGCTTACCCCACTTAAGATAATTTATCTTGATACTTCGCAGGAACATATTATTTTCATAGAATGATTCAGGGATGTCAAACATCTTTTTCATCTTGGGATCTGTTATCTCACCTAGCATCTCGCTTTTCTGGCATTGGTAACAGAGAGGAAAACCTGATCTGCTGGTTACAACAACATAATTCTTCTTGCATCTTCCGCATTTCTGCTTATATTTGACTGCTGGCATAGTTGAAAAAAACAAATAGTACTTTATAAGTCTTTAGCATGAAGGAATATTTTCCGAAACTAAAGCTTGTTCCGTACAGATTTCTTCGTTATCGTAAAGGATGACTTTTGGTGTTATCTTGACCTGTCTAATCTGCCCCGCAAAATTAACACTACCTAGATATGTTCCGGCTTTCGTCATCTCGGCATCATTAAGTTCAAAAGTTTCCGCCTTATCTGTGCCGATGACATTAACCACTAATCCTTTAACGTTGATATTTATCCCATTTTCCAGGGTAAACTTAAGGCTGCCGCTTCCTTCATAGCATAACTGCTGCTGACCACTAATCTCTGAGAATTTCAAACCTATCTCGATGGCGCATTGCGCGTCTGATTCAACTTGGGCCCGACCAAGATTCATGACGACAACGCCTACTGCTACAGCAAAAGAGATTAGCAGCAATGTTGCCATGATCGGCGTGATCCCTTTCTTACTTCTTGCCATTTTTTTTATTAGTCTTATTATTCTTGTTAGTATTATTTTTCCACTTAGTTTTTCCTTGATGTTTAATCTCAGTTATCCTTTCCAGCGGCACAAAAATTTCTTCGGAATTTCTTAGCAGGACAACAAACCCTTTTTCCACATCATCAAGATGTTTACCGAGGAAGGATAACTCTTTACCCAATGACCTGTCATGATACTTAACTTCAAATTCATGTTTCTTAGGATGGTGACGTATTTTTTTTAGCAATCCTTCACGCTTATCACCTCTGGACCAGAACGAGGTGCTACCTCTGAAGATTACCCCGCCGGTTGTCATGAGGATAATCCCCACGATAAAGCTGATGAGGGGATTAGATAAATAAGAAAGATTCCCCAGACCGTCCCATACACCAGCCCAGAAAAATACTACACCCATTATCCCAAAAAGGTAGATCAGATATTTTTTGATATCTTCTTTGGAAATCATGCCCGCCAGTACCTCTCTCCTTTGTGTGTTATATCTTTGATTCTATGCAGGGGGATGAACGTTTCTTGTCTGTTCTCTTTGTAAATGATTGCTTTTTTATCTACCCTATAAATCTTGTTTGCCGGTAGCTTCTTCTCTTTCTTGTTATGCTTATCTTCATAGGTAATTATGTAATCCTTATTGTTTTTAAGATCTGCAACTTCTCTTATTTTCTCAGTGATTGCTTTTTCCACGCTACCTAGTGGATCAAATTCCTTGAAGAGTATCCCCGAAAAAGTCAGCATGGCAAAACCGATGAACAAAAAAACAAACGGATCACCAATATAGGGTATTTCATATAACCCTTCCCACAACCCTTTCCAGACAAAGATTAGGGCTACCGCTGAAAAAAGTGATGATAAGAAGTGTTTGTCTTGTTCTCTCAGCTGCATAAATTCCTCTTTTTTTAACTATAAATTAAAACTGAAATATAAATGTTTTTAAATTGTCGGCTTAGTAGGGTTCTGTAGAAAAAGTCCGTCTGAGTCGAGTTTGTTAATGTTTGACATAGTCAAACTTGACTGGACCAGACGTAACTTACCATGTTCGCTTGCGAAAGCGAGCGGTTATGGTAAGTGGAGTAGGACTTTTTCTACAGAGCCTAAATTGTCAGGTCTTCTAAATCATCAACAACGCATAAAATGAAACAAGGATTTCACTTTGGCTCTAAAAACAGATAGTTTTTTGTTTTTATGCGCCACGATGCGGGAAAAGCAAGACTATTGCTTGCACCTCGTTGAGATGAAATTTTCTTAGAGTTCAACAGCAAATTTTTATTGAATAATCTTCCTAAAATGTCCTTTTCTCACGGCGTTGATGATTTAGGGTAATTTTCCCCCCGTCATCAAACTCTTTCTTCCACATTCAAACGGTAATCTTTCGCCTTGAAATATTCCTTACAGAATTTCGCGATCTTCCTGGCATTATACTTCTTGCAGCTGAAGATGTCTAAGAAAGCCCTGTCGCCTCTCTCATCAAAATGGGCGATTACCGTGCTTGTTTCGATGAACTGCATCATGGAATAACCTCTTAGTTCACCATGTCCGAATCTTTTTATTTCTGTCGGACCGACTCGTTTCATCTTCAGCTCTTTTGTAAGTTTTCTGACGAACTTCTTGATTATTTCTGGATCGCTGACCATTTTTGGATCACATCCATGCAGATCTAAACTCGCTGACCTGCCCCACCACCAATTTTTTATTTGTGCCATGGTATCTAGCTAATTTTTGATTTATTTAAGTTTTACTGAATAGAAGAATCTGTAGAATTGCTATTTAAATCGCCGCAGCTGTCACCTTAGCAAACAATATCTTTGATGTTTTGGCTGACACTGGAATTTCTTCCGGAGCAATCCCCTGTTGGTGATTTAAGGATCTCTCATTTATTAAGTATTTCTAGAACCTGAAGAGAAATTATTATAAATCAATCAGATTTTAACAAAAACATGGGCAAGAACATGATTGGTGATTATGAGGATGCAACTAAACAATTAGCTGTTCATAGAAGGAAAGAGACCTCAATTCGTGATTCTCTGGAAAAAATGGTTAAAGATTCATCTCAACTTTCTCCTGAAGATGATAATCCCTTAGATCAGGCTTATCCTCTTGTGTTAGTGGCAGTTTTAGCAGGGTACTCTCAGGAAATTGCCAAAGTAACAAGTCTTGTTGAAGAGAAAGCTCCTTTAGGAGAGATTGATCCTGCTTTTCTAGAAGCAAAAATTTACTATTTGGCCTGTGAAGACTTTATTAACCGTAAACTCCAATTTTATGACACCCAAACATTAAATGAAATCGCTGAATATCAAAATATGTCTCCCGAAGAAAAATCCCTCCATGTCGATACTATCAAAACAATCATCTCGAAACTAGCTCATCCAGAAAATGCTCGAAAAGAAGCGACTGATCTTTTGAATCGCCATCGTGATAAAATATCTAATGGTAGTATGGCTCATTATATCATCTCCAGGACTGGTGGTTCTCCTGAGTGGGATGAATTTGATGAAAATTTGATCACCTTAAGTTATTCATCTAGCGGTCATTTTGAAGCGATTATGGCCATACGTGATGAATATTCACATCAAGTGAACGAATTTGCCTCTGCAATAGAACATCTGGAAAGGATGCCTGTTGTTAACATTAATGAGGTCATTTTCAAATTTTATCGATCTCTTGATAATTATGGGTTTGCTTGTCAGGAATTGATGAAAGCAAGACCACCTCAGACCACCATTTCTGTTCCAAGAAGGCAAATTGACAACATCCAGTATGAGGTAGATAAGTGCAAAGTTGACTTCTTGCGACGTTTTCATCCCAAATACCAATCTTGATAAACCCCTTCTAAGTAGCAACTTATAGCAAACCTTTAAAAATAAACTATATTTTGCAACCTCTAAAATGAGTGATGATCTAATTGGTAGACTTAAAGGATTAAATTTAACAGAAGATCAAATAGATGCAGCTTTAGACTATGCTCTTAGAGAAAGACCTGTTGATGATGGTTTAGAAGCAGAAGCATTATCAGAATTGCCTGTCCCTAAAGTTGAAGACTACCCACAAGCTGGATTAGATGATCTTTTGGCAGCAGTGGGCGAATTGGGGACTAAAGAACAGAGACTTTTCTTTGATGCAGTAATTGCTAATCATTATGGAGTTAAGATTTATGAACAAGATGATAAATTAATTCCCTATGACCCTTTTCAATCTGAAATTCAGAACAGGGTTAATTTGAATCAGATATTATCTGCTAAGATAGAATCCTATTGTAAATTAAATCCTTATCATCGTTCTTATCGCAAGAATCTTGAAGTTTTAGCGAAATTAGGGACATTAGATGAAAACGATACCCGTATTTACTTATCATCATTAAAGCGAGTTAATTCCTCATTAGGAAAATCCTCACTTCAAAATTTTTCCTCGTATTTTGAGTCTAAATACGAGGTTCGTGGTTTAACTTTTGTGGGTCTTACTATCGCAGGAGTAATATCTGGTTCTATAACTGGTACTACAACTACAATTGGTATGTTGGTGAATCTCCTGCCGTTGTCAGCTTCCTTTTTTTATTGGGGAATAGCCAATGGGAATAAAAAGTCTACCCCCAAAATGATCACAAAATATAATCATGCTTTAAAAAAGCACGCCGATGAAAGTAAAAGTTTAGACTTAGATCTAGAAACTTCTTTATTATATGCTCAAAGATTAAGAGAACAAGTAAGATTTCCCCGAGGAATAAAAAGAGAGTACCAAAAAAGAATCCCTGAACTTCCAGTGAAATTGAAAGAAGCTGATATCTACCTCACAGGAAGCATAAACTTATTTAAAAAATTAAAACAATAAAATGGATTTAACTGAGTTAAAAAAAGAGCAGTACAGATTAGCCAAACGAGTTGACCTAAAGGATGGTTTTAAGGAAATCAAGACTATCGGCGGTGTTGAGTGTGTTGTTGTCGAAGAAAAATTATTAGCCTGCATTGTTGTTTGTGAATATCCTTCCATGAAGATTATTGAAGAAAAATCATTTCTCTTAAATGATCCCTTACCTTACCGTCCTGGTTTTACTGCTTACCGTGAATTGCCCGCGATGGTTGAAGCTGTTAACATGCTAGATCAGGAACCAGATATCTTGTTAGTAAAAGGAGCAGGTATTGTTCACCCCAGAAATATTGGCGTTGCTTCTCATTTAGGATTAGCTCTTAATCTCCCCACCATTGGTGTTACTGATAAGTTATCTTTTGGCAATGTGAATGAAGGGAAAATATTATTCAAGGATAACCATCTTGGTTTTGAGATCGTAACCAGAGAACATGCCAAACCAGTTTACGTCTCTCCCGGTTATCAAGTTTCTTTAGCTACTGTAAAATATCTCCTGCCACAGACCATCCATTACCCTCATAAGATGCCGGAACCTCTGCATTTAGCTCATAAGTTAGGTAAGAAAAAAGCTAAGAATCATCACAATTTAATTGGTTGTACTCTAAAAATGCCTGAAGATATTCTTCATAAGAAAGAGGTTTCGTTATCAATGCTCCATATTGATATTTAAATTCTGCAGAGCCGGGATTTTCTATCATTGAAATTATCTCTACCTCTTTATCACCAACACTATCTAATTCTAATTTATAATTGTTACCTAATTCCAGTTTTAAGTTTGCTTCTATTGAAACTATGGCCATTGATTCAATCTGGAGATGCAGATCATCATACATCGGAAAGGTTTCTCTGCTATAACTTCTGTTTTTCATGCTCTCCAAACGCCATTTCTGCCAGGCAAAGTAATCTGCGCTTTTTTGGAAAAAACCGCCCTCCAAAGAAACTTCTCTCCCCTCAACTGTGATAATATTGATCTGAAAACCGCTATCCATCCTATAATTGGGAATGGTCTCTAATACTGCTTTTATCAAATTAGTTTCTCCCCTATAAAATCCTTCTTCCATCAGCAAGGACGGCAATCCTTCTTCGGCTAGAAATGTTGCTAATACCGCTGTTGCGCTGTTAAAATACTGCAGCTGATCCCTATAAGTGCAATATGAATCCAACGCTTCTTTTAATTTATCAACAACCACTTATTTTTCTAAATCAAAGATACTATTTAAAAAATCTTTACTTATCAAAAATCTTGTCCATGTCTTTCTTGTTCAGCTTCCTGTACATTCCTGGTTTAAGACTGCCTAATTCCAGATAACCAATCTTGGTCCGCATCAACCTTTTGACGTTATAACCAAGTTCTGCTAACACCCTTCTGACAATCCTGTTTTTACCTTCATGGATCTTGATCTTTACCACTGTCGGCTCTAGAACCTTAACATTAGCTGGACTGGTCCTGCCATCTTCTAAAGTAACCCCTTTCTCAATCTGCTTGGCATCTTTTTCCGAGAAAGGCTTGTCAACTTCTGCTAAGTAGGTTTTATTTATTTCGTGACTGGGATGGGTAATCTTGTTAGCGAAATCTCCATCATTAGTTAACAATAACATTCCTGTCGTGTTATAGTCTAACCTACCCACAGGGAAAACCCTTTCTTTAGTTTTCACATAATCCATGACTGTCTTGTATTTGCTATCTTTAAGCGCAGTTACACAACCGTAGGGTTTATTGAACATCAGGTAAGTCCGTCTTGGTTTCTGGATTGGTTTGCCCTCTACCGTAATCTTGTCTTCTTCGGCAGCCTTATCTCCGATAGTGATCATTCTCCCATTAACTTTGACTTTACCGGCGATGATCAACTCTTCGGCTTTCCTTCGGGAGCAATAACCATAATTGCTCAGCAGTTTCTGCACTCTTTCCATAAAGTTGCAATTATCTTTTTTTATTATAAATCTATCTTCTTTATCTTGATTAATTATATAAATCATAAAGAAAAATCTTCTCTCATGAAAATAAATTACACTACCAAGAATCAACGCCTGAGCGTTGAGGTTGAAGCTAAGACCAACAAAGAAGCCTTCAAGCAATTAGCTGAATTCCAGGAGATCTTTGAGGAGACAAATTGCGGTTCCTGTAACAGTGATGATCTTAGATTTATTGTCAGGAATGTTGAAGGCAACGACTTCTATGAATTAAAATGCAACTCTTGCGGTTCTAAGCTAGCTTATGGTCAGCATCGTGTTGGAGAAAGCTTATTTCCTAAACGCAAGCTTGATGACGGCAGTTATGACTTCCAGAATAAGGGCTGGCATAAATGGGATGGCAAGAATGGTCAGTGAGGAATTGATTGCGGAATGCGCTAGACTTTCCTTAGAAGAACGTGTTATTTATCTGCCAAACAATCGCACCAGGATCTATGGTCATGTAACAAGGAATTCAGATCAATTAAATGTACGTTATCAAAAATTGCCTGGTTTTGCTGTTGAGACACCTGTAAGAACCGAAGAAGCTGTTCCACCAGGAGTTGAGGTGGTTGTTTATTCTTTGCTTGGTAGGAACATGGGTTCTGTCAGCGTCCCGAACGTCATGAGAAAAAGTCGATCAAGAAGTAATGAATATTCTGCAAGAGAATATTCGGCAAGATAATTTTTTAAACCATTCGTTTTTTTCCACCTCCATGAAAAATTATGACCCGCAATTAAGGTCCAGGTTAGCTGCCACTAACGATCGTCTCGATGAAGTTGTTCTTAATGTTAGGTTTAGAGATTGGAATGATTATCTCGTTGAGGATACTAAACGGAGAGTTAGTAGGTTGGAATTAAATCCCTGCGGTGATAGATATCAACATAGCCCTGACAGAGAGCTATTTGCTTTATGCCAGGAGCATGCCGCAGGATACAATCAACCCCTAACTGCCGATAATGTTTTAGTGTTAGTGCACCCATTCTATTTGTCGTTAACCCACATAGTCCATCTTGATGAAAGTAACCAAGAAGAATATAAAGGCTATTTAGATCGGCTCCTTAATTTTTTAGACGCAAAACCTGACCGTTCTAAATTAGGGATTGTTATCTTTGACTCGGTTCATCACTATGCTTCAGCATCAAGTTTATTAGTGGAATCCGGTGCAGTTGACCTTGCTTTACTCACAGAATATGATAGTGGATATCTCATAAACAATAGTGACCTATCTTATTTTGAGGATAAATCTTTTTTCTTTGCCGGCGGTTACAATGATCAGTGTTTATCATCTGCAATAGAAAACGTACTAGCTATTGATTTCCAAAAAACAGAAGGTTTCTCTGAGATTTGGGCAGTAAGAGATTTAGTCCTAAATTCACCACTAAGGTTTTCAGAATTAATACCGCAGTCTGTTCGGGGCGTAAGAGAATCAAGAAACATTGATTTAGATGGATTAATCAAAAAACTTAACCTCTAACCATAGACACTAAACCTCTCCGGTTCGCACATCACTACCATCAACAATTTAGGATTACTTTTTTTATTTTCAGCTAAAGTATCAAGGTCAATATCGGAAGCTAGACAGCTTTTGTAAGGATGCGAATGCAGCATGATCGAAGTATTTAAGGGACAGGAAGCAAAAGTTACATGGTCATAAGCTCTTTGATACATCTCCGGTTGGAAGATTGAACCAATATGGTAATCTTCTCCTATAATCTCTCCAGAAAGGCAGACACTGAATTCTTTACCTTCTTCCTGATTATACTTATTTCGAAGTTCTTCTGCAGCCGATGAAGTGAATACTATCGACCTTCCGTTCTCTAATTTTATCACATCATTACTTAGCGGATTAGAAAGTACCTGTCCTCGAATTATCCCTCCTACCGGAAAACCAGCGATAACGAAAGAAACTATTAGCAGGATTAAGAATATGCCGGATAAACCTAGCCAGAACTTATGTCGCTTTACGTGTTGCTCAGGTTCAGACTCTATCTCCCCTAAATCTTCTAATTGCTTTTCATCCATCATGATTAAAATAAAAAAGAAAATTAAAATAAAAAAGAAAAAAACTAATAGTCATCTTTAAGCACATTGAAATCAAAATCATTATCTATTATAGTATTAAAGATGATATTATCAAAATAGATCTCTTTTTCTGCCGTAAGGACTCTTAAAGGTATCCCATAATATTCATCGACCAGATAAGTATTATCATCATTTACTAGTACCCTGAGCACTTTTCTGCCGTCAATATTTTCACTGTTGATCTTCTTAGCGCTGCTGACTTTAGCTAACCAGGCTAAAGGTGTTTCTTGGTAATACTTATTAAAACTAACTTCTCCTTTATCACCGGTTTCTTTACAATATCTTGTGCTGACGCAGTAAGCTTCTGCTGTCTTATCTGCCAGATTAAGGATTACCATGTCCATTTCGTTGGTATAGAGTTTGCTTGTCTGCACCGGAAGATCGATTCGCATCTTGTTACCCTTAAGGTAAGTCTTGTATGTCGGCAAGGTTAAGTCTTTTCCTTCACGGTAATCATAATAAACACTTTTTATCTGGGTGTTTTTATCAAAAATATCTTGTATTTCACCGGGTATGCCTACTGGCAGACTTTCCACTGCGTTTTTATCATTTGTTCCTTCCACCACCGGCTGTTTGGTCTCTTCCTGGACTTGTGGACTATCTGCTGGTTCTTCGGCATTGACACATTTACTGCTATCATCCACCACCACGCCATCAGCACAGGTGAATTTAGTCGGTGTACAAGCTACAAGTAAAAGCATCGCTGCTAAAATTCCAATTAATATTATTTTTTTCATTGTAGGGAGAAAAAAGAAAATTATCTATTTAAAGCTTGCCCTCCCACTCTTGGTGGAATCTGCTCAGGAAATCTTCCATAAACCTATGTCTTTCTTTAGCCATCATTTTTGCTGTATTTGTATTTATCAGATCTTTTAACAATAATAATTTTTCATAGAAATGGCTTAAAGTATCGGTATTTAAAGTATCGGTATTAACACTGGTGGCATGATAAGCTTCTGAGGTTAATTCCTCTCTAGGTTTAACCTTGGGGTCATATAGCACCCTGCCTTTATATCCTCCATAAGCAAAACACCTGGCAATACCCGTAGCACCGATCGCATCTAATCTGTCCGCATCTTGCACGCATTTAAACTCGATTGATTTTTTCACCTCTTTGCCATCTAAATACTTAGAGAATGACATATTGCTTATTACGTACATAATTTGTTCTCTTTCTGATTTTTCTACACCGAGTTCAGCAAGTTTCCCGCCAATAAGTTTTGGAGCTACTGTCTTATCGCCATCACACAATTTAGGATCACCGATGTCATGCAGTAACGCAGCCATCTCCACAATATAAAGATCAGCTTTCTCTTCTCTCCCGATCGCTAAAGCCAGATTTCTCACACGCTGGATATGCCACCAATCATGTCCTGATCCTTCTCCTTCTAAAATCCCTTTTACATAGCCCGCTGTTTGTTCAATTATAGCTTGTTTATCCATCTCAGTTTCAGTAAGATTCGCGTTAATAAGTTTTTTGGGTGTAAGTGGTCTAAGAATAAACTTCCATCAATTCCTTAACTATGTCTGGATCTATAATTTTTGTGCTGTTAAGGCAGGCGCCTTCTTTTTGTAAAGTATAAGAAATTGAGTCTCCTTTGTAATACATGATACTTTTCGTGTCATTCTGATGCTGGTAGCCGAACGTATGCAGTATCTCATGGATTTCCGTGGTTGGATGACCGCAGCTGCCGATGTAAAAACCTGAAGTTCCCGGCTTGCCGCTTTCTGCAAAACCGGCTAACCCGATCATCTCAATCTTTGCTTTCTTGATGATATTACCATATTTTTCTGTAATCTGCGCCTCCCCTGCCTTATGGGCACAAATTGATTCTGAACGAGTAATTATTCCTGCCTCGCGATCGATGTCAGTTATTTGTTGATAGCAGTTTTCTAGGAAAGAGCAGGTGATGCCAATGTTACCATTGACTGCCACCTTAACAAACCTGACCGTACCCTTTGTCACGTTTTTAATCTCATTAAATCCTCGTTCGATCTTTCTTGTCTCATAGCTTCCGCAACTTTTTTCATCAACTGAATAAGTTATTGGCAGCTCTCCCCATCTTAATGGTCCTTCCAGTGAAGGAGAATAAACCAAATCTCTACTTGCTTCCACAAAACCCGTATTGTCAGTGCATTGGCAGGTGAAAGATTCACTGCTGTAATTATAAAATACCCGATACTGCGTAGAATATTTGTTAGCAGTGCAGACATCGTTGCATAATCCTTTAATCTGTGTTATCTCTTGTTCAGAAGGTTCTCTGGCTTGAGGCAGTTCAGAGGTAATATTTTGTAGGGCTTGCTTAATCTCATTGGTCTGAATAGTACAGGAAGTGATTAGCACTATAACCACTATAACCACTATAACCACTATGATTATAACTCCTTCCCACCTCATGTTTAAATTAAAATTTAGAATCTATAAAAATCTTCCTTCTGTGAAAACAAGCCGTAACTCTTTTAAAATAACCTCTTTTCAACGACTTATGAGTTTAATCAGGTATAAAAAAGAATATTATATCTCACCACTAACAGAAAAAAAATTCTGGGATTTCTCTGATGGAACTTCAGTCCAATTTAGCCCTGGGATAGATTATTTAGGATATGAGGAAATTCCCGCAAGATTAGCAATTATGCTTTATACTCGTGAAGGAAATAGCGGCTTAGGTTATACTATCCTTGCTTCTGAACTTTTAAGTGAACTCGAAAGAAAAATCAACAAACTCAATGGTGTTAAAGAAATAAAAAATAATCTCATTCTACCGTAACCGCTTTTGCCAGATTTCTGGGCTTATCGATATCGCATTCTCTTAGGTCGGCGATGTGGTAAGCGAACAAGTGTACCGGCACAGTTTCTAACAAAGGGTATAATAACTTATCTACCTTCGGGAGATAGATGATGTCATCACTGACTTCCTTGATCTCTTCATCTCCTTCCGTGGCAAGAGAAATAACCTTGCCGTTTCTGGCTTTAACTTCCTTGATGTTGCTGAAAGTCTTGCTGTAGAACTCATCTTGTGGGCAGATGGCGAAAGTTGGCATCTCTTCACAGACTAATGCTAAAGGTCCATGTTTAAGTTCACCAGCATGATAGGCTTCTGCATGCAGGTAAGCGATCTCTTTCAGTTTTAAGGCTCCTTCCAAGGCGATGGCAAAATTGCGGTTTCTGCCGATGTAGATGAAGTTCTGAGCGAGAAAATATTTCTTGGCTAACTCTTGTATCTGCTCATCCAGTCTTAAGATATGTTCAATAATCTGTTTATATCCTACAAACTCAAATCTGCTTCCTGCCAATTCAAAAGCCAGTTGGTACATGCTGATAATCTGCGCTAAGAACGCTTTTGTAGAAGCTACGCTAATTTCCGGCCCGGCCCTGGTATAAATCACCCTGTCTGCTTCTCTGGCAATCGTACTGCCGATGACGTTGATGATTGCTAAAGTATCTGCTCCTTTCTCCTTGCCCATCTTTACTGCCGCTAGAGTATCGGCGGTCTCTCCGCTTTGTGAGATTGCTACCACTAAATCATCAGCATTGATGATTGGATCACGATAACGAAATTCTGAGCCATGATAGAACCTTGCCGGCATTTTAGCGATCATCTCGATAAGGTATTCACCTAGTAATCCAGCAAAGCCCGCTCCTCCACAAGCAACCAGATGGATATTTTTGTATTTTTTTTGCAGGTTAAATTCTACCTTCAGCTGTTCTTCTACAACTTGCGGTTGATCAAATAATTCCTTGAACATGAAATGTTTATACCCTTGTTTCTGCGCTTGCTGGATATCCCAATTTACGGTGGAAATTTTTTTCTCTTTAGGAAGACCATTAAAATCAAACACTTCCCATCCCTCTCCCGTAATTTTTACCATTTCAAAGTCATCTATATAAACAACATTTTTTGTCGAATTGATGATTGCTGAAACATCAGAGGCCAGAAAATTTTCTTTTTCTCCTACTCCGACAATCAAGGGGCTGCCGTTTCTGGCGCCGATAATTTCTTGCAGGTCATTCTTGATCACACAGAGGGCGTATGCTCCCTGCAGTCTCCGTATCGTCTTGATCACGGCTTCTTTAAGATTTCCAGCATAATATTTAGCTATCAGATGCACAATCATCTCTGAATCGGTGTCTGAAGAGAATTGCACACCATCATTCCTTAACTCTTCTTTCAGCTCCAGAAAATTTTCAATGATTCCATTGTGCGCTAAAGAGAATTGCTTGCTTTGGTCCAGGAATGGATGCGCATTATTATCAGAAGGGTTGCCATGCGTAGCCCATCTGGTGTGAGCGATCCCTAATTTACCGGGCAAGAAATCTTGCTTGATATTCGCTACCCTTCCTTGCTTCTTGTTGAGATGCAATTGATTTTCATGACTGATGCAGATTCCTGCTGAGTCATAACCGCGATATTCCAATCTCTCCAATCCTTCAATGAGGATATTGTTAGCTTCTCTCTCACCAATGTAGCCGATAATCCCACACATGCTCCTCAGAACATAAAATTAGCTTTAAGAATGTTATGGATTAGTGAACGGGAAGAATGGTTTTTGGGGCAACTATTAAATATTATTGACCAATACTTACCATGATGAAAAATTATATTGATAAATTGTTTTTCCGATTCAACAAAAATAAACTAGATGAGATTTATGGGGTCTATAATAAGCAGAAAATAAAAAAAATAAACTTACTGCTAAACATGGGCAGATTTGAAGAAATATTACCGTTAAACAAATCTACCCAAGACAGGTTGCCTTATTATCTCCAATTTTTTAAAAAGATATTCGCCATAACAGGTAAACCTAATTCTATTATTGATCTAGCTTGTGGTCTAAATCCCCTGGCTTTTCCATTTATGGGATTAGAAAAGATTAATTATCTCGCCATGGATATTAGTCCTGATTCCGTTAGGGTAGTAAATCAGTACTTCAAGAAAAACAGAATTAAAGGTAAAGCAAAGATTATTGATTTAAGAAAAGCTATTGACTTAAGAAAAAATATTTTTCTTGTCAAAGCGGACATCTGTTTCTTGTTTGAATTTATCGATTTAGTTGGCTTAGCTGTTGACAAGAAGATGTTTGAAAGTATTAACTGTCCCTGGATTGTTGTGACCTTCCCCAGAACCATTAAACAGGACGACCTCAGATTTCAAAGAAAAATAGATTTTGAGGATAGTTTTGATAAAATTATTTTTCGCTCATTCCTCCTCGGCAAGGAAAAGGTCTACATTTTAAACAAGAATCTTTATAAACAAACCACCATTTTAGCTTAACATTACCAATGAGTTGGTGTATATTGGACCAATGAGGTAGGAAGGATTTAATTCTTTTTACCGGTAAAATAAACTAGTAGAGGTTACATAAAAAATGGCTGATGAAGCAAAAGTTTTGGAAGCGGTTGAAATCGCAAGAACAACCGGAAAAATCCGTAAAGGCGCTAATGAAGCTACCAAGGCGATCGAGAAAGGAGATGCTAAACTGGTAGTCTATGCAGGTGATGTTACACCTAAGGAAATTATTATGCACTTACCTTTGTTATGCAAAGAAAAAAACATTAAATGCATTGAAATTTCCAAGAAAGAAGATCTAGGTGCGGCCGCAGGTTTGCCGGTATCCACTGCAGCAGTAGCTGTTGTTAAGGAAGGAGAAGCTAAAGCGGCTATTGAATCCCTGCAAACTGAATAGGTGATTCTCAATGGCTAGAAAAATGTTGAAAAAAGGCGACGGTGAAGAAGGTAAAGCAGAAGGTGATATAAGATTCACCGATGGTATCCCTTCCGAAGTTAAAGAGATTGTCGCTCGTGCCGGAAGCCGGGGTGAATTAACTCAGGTGATGTGTCAGATCCTTGATGGACGTGACAAGAACAAAGCTATCCGTCGTAATGTTAAAGGCCCAGTCCAGGTTGGCGATATCTTGATGTTGTTAGAGACAGAGATTGAAGCAAACAGGCTAGGCGGCGGCAGACGTGGAGGTAGAAAGTAAAATGCCAACATGCAGTTTTTCAGGACAAAAAATCCCTCCCGGAACAGGAATGATGTATGTTCTTAAGGATGGTAAGGTACTTTGGTTCAAAGATTCCAAAAGCATGAAGAATCATCTGAAACTTAAACGTAAACCAGTTAAGACCAGATGGACTGAATATTATCGTAAAGAGCACAACAAAGGGGTTAAAGCAGAACCAGCAGTGAAAACAACAGCTGAAAAAGAAACTAAAGTAGCTAAGAAAGGTAAATCTGCAGTTGAACCTGCAGTTGAACCTGCTAACGCAGCACCGCCAGCAGGTGAAGAACAATGATGAAGAAAACCTTAGTCTTGATTAAGCCTGACGGTGTTGAACGTGGTCTTATCGGCGAAATCATTTCCCGCTTTGAGAAAGTTGGTTTCAAAGTTGTCGGTATGAAGATGGTTCAGGTCACTAAAGAGTTTTCCCGGCAGCATTACTCTGCTCTCGTTGGGAAAGGCTTCTATCAAAGTCTGGAGGATTTCATCATTTCCGGTCCGGTTGTCGCTATGGTTCTGGAAGGTCTTCATGTGGTGGAGACGGTGAGAAAAATGGTCGGTGCTACTGAACCAAAAAGTGCCACCCCCGGAACTATCAGAGCAGATTATGCGCATCATTCTTATGAGTATGCCGATAAGAAAGGTATTGCAATCAAAAACTTGATCCATGCTTCCGGCACTAGTGAAGAAGCTGAACAGGAAGTTAAACTTTGGTTCAGTCCGCAAGAGTTGCATGAATACAAGACAGTACATGAAAAACATGTTTTTTAGGTGATATAAATGGCAGAAAAAATGGTTGATCGGGTCATGCGCTTGATGAAAGAGCCGACTCGTATCAGAAATATTGGTGTTTGCGCCCACATTGATCATGGAAAAACTACTTTTTCCGATAACTTGCTTTCCGGAGCAGGCATGATGAGTGAGCACTTAGCTGGTAAAGCTAGGCAATTAGACTTCCATGAAGACGAGCAGGAAAGAGGAATCACTATTGACTCCGCTTCCGTTTCCATGGTTCACGATGTTGAGGGGAAAGAATTTCTTATCAACCTGATTGATACTCCTGGTCACGTTGACTTTGGTGGTGACGTAACAAGGGCTATGCGTGCTGTAGATGGAGCTATCGTCTTGATCTGTGCTTCTGAAGGAGCCATGCCCCAGACAGAAACTGTTTTGAGGCAAGCTCTGAGAGAAAGAGTTAAACCTGTCTTGTTCATCAACAAAGTAGATCGGTTAATCAAGGAATTGCAGCTTACTCCTGAGCAGATGCAGCAAAGATTCATCAAGCAGATTGCTGATGTCAACAAGATCATCCGTGGTCTTGCACCAGAGGAATTCAAAGAAGAGTGGCAAGTTTCCATCGAGAAAGGGACTGTAGCTTTCGGTTCAGCGTTCCATAACTGGGCAATTAGTTTACCTTATATGCAAAGAAAAAAAATAGGTTTCAAGGAGATTATCGATGCTTACCAGACTGAAGATGCTTACAAGGAATTAGCCCAAAAAGCACCGATTCATGAAGTGGTTTTAGACATGGTAACCCATCATCTTCCTGATCCGGTGCAGGCGCAAGCTTACAGGATTCCTAAACTTTGGCATGGTGATCTAGAAAGTACAGAAGGTAAGAATTTAATCAAATGTTCACCTGATGGCCGTACTTACTTTGTCATCACTAAGGTCGTTGTAGATCCTCAGGCTGGTGAGATTGCTGCGGGCAGGTTATTTGGTGGAACAATGCGTAAAGGAGATGAAGTTTTCTTGAACATGGCTAATATGCCCGGAAGAATTCAGCAAGTTTATATTTATAATGGCGCTAAGAAAGAGATTGTTGACAACGTTCCTGCTGGTAACATCATCGGTGTTGGCGGTCTGAGAGCTGGTGTTCCTGGCGAAACTGTAACCACTGGTGGTAAAGCAGAACCGTTTGAAAAGATCAAGCACATCTTTGATCCGGTCGTTACCAAAGCTATCGAAGCGAAGAAACCGGGCGATCTGCCTAAACTGATTGAAGTTCTAAGACAAGTCCAGAAAGAAGATCCTACCATCGTTGTAGAGATCAACGAAGAGACCGGTGAACATCTATTGCATGGTATGGGCGAGCTACATCTGGAAGTTATCGAGAACAGGATCATTAAAGAAAAAGGTGTTGAAGTTAAGACTTCACCGCCCATTGTTGTCTATCGAGAAGCTGTAACTAAAGTTTCACAACAAGAAGAAGGTAAATCTCCTAACAAGCACAACAAGTTATATTTCATCGTTGAGCCTTTGGAAGAAGATGTTGCTGAAGCGATCAAAGCAGGTAAAATTCCTACTGGAAGATGGAAAAAGAAAGACAACGATGCTGTAGAAGTTTTAAGAAACTTAGGTTGGGACACCAAGATCGCTACCAAAGTTAAGGCGGAGTTTAACGGCAACGTCTTCATCGATGAAACTCGTGGTGTCGTCCATATTAATGAGATTATCGAATTGCTTTTAGATATGTTTGAAGACGTCATGAAAGCCGGTCCGCTAGCTAAGGAACCATGTTTCAACGTTAAAGTTCGATTCATGGACTGTACCTTACACGAAGATGCTATCCACCGTGGTCCAGCACAGATGTATCCTGCTGTACGTGAGGGTATCAGAACTGCGATGATGGGCGCTGTACCTGTCTTGTTTGAACCTTTACAGGTTATGCGGATCGAGGCTCCTAGTGATTATGTGGGGGAAATTTCCAAACTGGTAAGTTCCCGACGTGGTCAATTGTTAGAGATGAACCAAGAAGGAGACATAACAGTTGTTATAGCAAAACTTCCGGTAGGAGAGTTGTTTGGCTGGAGTAACGATTTACGTTCATCTACCGGCGGTAGGGGGAGCTCCTCTTTAGTCGACCAGGCCTTCGAAAGATTACCAGGAGAACTACAGGAGAAGATCAGGAAACTTATCGTTTCCCGTAAAGGTCTAAGTGAAGGTTCCTTAGGGGTGTAATTTATTTTTTATTTTCTTATTCTAATTTTATTTTGAACGAAAAATCATCATTATAGCCTTAAGGTTAATTTTGCTAAGACTGAAGGACAGGAACAGATGCGAAAATCTTCTCATTATGAATAACATTTTCGCCAAAATTAACGGTTATGAAGATTTTTCTTAAATAATCTTCACCTTATCTCCAATCTTAACCTTGCTTTTAGATTCCTCAATCCCTAACTCAATAAGATACTTCCCTTGATTCTTAGAACTCCAGAATGTAAATGGTCTAAATTTTTCTTTGATCTCTATAACTATTTTACCTTCATCTAAAACAATAACTTCTATCGGATAGAAGACAAAGAAATTATGCAAAGCTACCTTCATTTCCTGTGGGAAGATCATCACCACATTTCTCCTCCTTCTGAGCATTAAACCTCTGCTTTGGCTCCAGAGATTTCTACAAAAAATTTCTTCTTTAGAAACAATTTTATTTTTTACTTTAAGCATTCCACAGTTCATCTCCGACATAATGGATATTTTTGATCACTTTGCCTGAATTTTTAGCCTGCATTTCTTCGGATGAGAACAAAGCGATGCCGACAGCCAGTGGTTTATGGTTGTTAGCATCAATGATAACCACAAAATCATTATTTATGATCTCTTCTGCAATCTCTGTAATCCCCGGACGCATGATATCTGCACCGTTAACCACAAATTTAATTGCCCCCATATCCACAGTTATTTTTTTCAATATTTCATGTTCTTGCAGATATTTTAAAGTTGGCACGGGTCTATTACCATAATAAAAAAAAGAAGGAGTATCGTTGATAGTGATGATTTTCTTCTCATCTTCCCATAACTCCACTTTATCTTTCTTGCTTAGTTCTATTCCTAACTCACGGCTAGCTTCCTTGCTTTTAAGCCGTGTTTTCTTCATCTTTTCTCAATTTTCTTATAGGTTACCCACAACAGGATAGCTAAGACTATCCCTAAAAGAATAAATTTCAGAACTTTATCAGCATGGCTCCAATATCTTACGGTACCATAAAAGATGACTAATAATCCACCGCTTAAGATTCCCGTACCAGCGATATCTTTATGCAGGATTAGACCACCTAATACGGCTAATAATCCAATAACCACTGCCGCGATGAAGACAATTTTGTCTTGTCTTGAACGAGCCTGATCATAACTTTCATAACATGAAGCTGGTTCAGTGCAATATCTTCTTGCTCCTTCAGCAACTGGCGTCTTTTCATCCATCCATAAACCTCCCGCATCTAAGCAAGATTGTTCTTCCTGGATTTCCCAGACATCCTTTGGACAGTAATCATCCCTATCTGCGCTGGGGTTGAATACTTCAATGCCATAACCGACAAAAAGCACAAATACAATCGCGATTGCTAACGTGATGATAATCTTTTTACCTTTTTTTTCTTTCATCTAAGAAGTAGATATTTATGATTTAATAAAGGTTTTGGGATATTTAGTACAACTGTTCCATTAAATTAATGATTTCAGGACCAAGATAGTGCTCTACTTTTTTTATGAGGTCTTCCATCTCGTCAATAGTTATACCTACCTTTTTAGCATAACTGGTCCTTCTATTTTTTCTTATATTTTCATCTTTAACAGAAAAACTAAGATAAAAACTCTCTAAATCATTACCAAAATTGCTGAAAACTTTTTCATGTCCCATTAATTCAGGAACACCATCTGCTAGCCATCCATGAGGTAAATCACCTAACTTTTTTGTTAAATCAGAACTTAATTGCCCATATTCTGCTACGTAAGCACCTTGCTTTTCACACACTCTTTCTGAACTGTAAACTTCAGATAAACTTTTTGCTACGTCATCAAGATCAGGAACTATATCGCAGGAAACATAAGGAGAAACTTCTACTCTCCCCCACTCTCTGCCTTCGTTATCTGTCAACTGATAAGTTAAAGACCTTTCTCCTGCTCTCTTGGGAAAAATGTCTGGACAGAATTTTTCTGGACTTATTCCTTCATTCGATAATAATTCTGTAAGTGTAACACCTACTTCTTCGAAGATTTTCTTTTTAGCGTATTGATACTCCGGACCTAAACTATTTACCATACCACCAAAATTTGTTGATACAATATAAACATTATGACCAAAATAAACAGTATAACCCCAAAATATTTATCATCCCTGCGGTGGATTACACGTCCCAATCTTCTCTGGCGGGTCTATCGTTATCGGAGCTGGTTCCCAGTTCCCTCCAGCATTAAGGCAATCATCTTTTGTTTCAAATTTTTGATAATCTATACCACAGCCTGCAACAATGATCCCTAAAACTAGCAGCAACCCCGCAATTAACAGAAATATCTTTTTCATCTAGAAAAGAAAGATGTTAAAGAATATAAAGTTTACTCCACCAAGATTCCTACTTTACCTGGCAAAGCTGATCTAGCTTTCTCGTGCAAACTTTCCTTAATGATCTCCACAGGACATGAAAATTCCTTCTCTAAAAATCTCTTAGCTTCTTCCATGACTTTAAACTCTTCTTCACTAGAGGTGACCAAAGAAGGTATCTTGCTCACGTCTTTAATCAAAGACAGCACCAATTTGCTTACTTCCTTGCCTTTTGCCTTATGTTCTTCCAATTCCAGCACTTTTCTCATGATCTCGCCTACGTTCCGTGTAACAGAAATTTCCTGTGAGATAAGGTTGACCACGTCATATGACCATGGTTCAGCGATAAATAATGTGAATTTTTTTACTTGTTCTAATTTCGCTAACTTCAACACGTTCCGCATGCCTTCCATCGCTGTTCTGACTAACTCCTCACCCGCTTCTGCTTTTCGGTCAATCTTGTCTTCCTTGAACACTGGCCATCTGGCTGTGGAAGCTAAACCTCCATCACTACCCTTACCCTGATACAATTCTTCGCTGAGATGTGGCGTGATTGGGTTCATCAGTCTGCTCCAGATAGAAATAACTTCAGTAATGGCTTCTTTATTTTCTCCTCCCCTCCTTAAATACCACTTAAGGTCATCATAGATAGTATAATATACAGTGGAAGACAACTCTCGGAGGTTATAATTCTTCATGGCTTCATTAGCCTGTTTTAGGGTGTCATAAATGCGGGAAACTAACCATCCATCAACTGCCTGTTTTTTACCATCTAACTTGTTTAACTCTTCAACGATGGAATATATCCTTTCTAAAGCATTCTTGTAATTTAGAACTACCTCTTCTGTCCAGACAACATCAACATGCGGACTGCCGATATGCGAATAATACAATCTCATGGCATCCACGCCATATTTTTCGATGGCGTTAGGAATCGGTTCTGCTCCGCCTTTGCTTTTAGAGATCTTGCTGCCTTTGCCGGTGACCCACCAATTGACAAAAATTCCTCTTGGCCATTTATCTTCTGGCAGTATGGCGACGTGATTCATCAGGAAGACTGGGAAATGTACGGTCTTGTGTTCCTTACCACCTAGATTAAGGTCTAACGGATAAAAATAATCAAATTCATCACGGATTTTTTTCCAGTGTTCCTTTCCTTCTCCTTCTCTTAAGAAAACGTAATCAAAAAGTTCTTCCTCTAATTCTTCAACCTGCAAAGTCCCGTTTTTTACCCACTTGGAGACGATGTAGTAGGCAGGGTACAACGTGGAGTCACTGATCGGTTCTACTGTCCATTTATTGTCGAAAGGAAACTTGCTGCCCAACCAATTACCCAACCTTACACAAGCCCTGTCACTGAACCAGTCTAGGACAGCAGGCATATTGTCATGATATTCTTCAGGGTAGATCTTCATCTCCCTTACTTGCTCTTTGCTTCTCTCGGTAAGTTCCGGATCAGAATATTTGATGAACCATTGGTCGTCAATTCTCTTGATGACTACTTTTTCCCCGCACCTGCAGATTACTTCTTCACTTAGGTCATGAAACACCTCGGCTTTACCTTGCTCCAATAATTCAGCCTTTATCAGCTCTTTAGCCTCTTCAACTTTCATTCCCGCGTATTTTCCACAGTTCTCTCGCATCACGCCGGTATGAAATCCTGCTGTGTAGATCTCTTTCGTCGCTTCTTCTAGTTTTGCGTCATCAAGCGACTTAATTTCCATCTTGTTGACAATCTCCATTGCTGGGAAATCCCCATACCCTTTAGACCTGATGATCGGTATCAGATTGATGTTTCTAACTTCTTCAGCATCCAGCCCGTATTCTCGCAGCATTTCTTCATCTTCCTGTATTGTCCTTAAAGCTACGTAATCAAATGGGGCATCAGAAGGCACTGAAGTGACGATCCCTGTACCGACATCTGGATCACAAAATGTTGCCGGCAGGATGATCATCTCTCTTTCAATTCCTGGAGCTGTAACTTTTCTGCCGATAAATTTTTTGATCTCAACTCCTTCTTTCAGGATCACGTCATCTTTCTGAAACCTTAACTTTTTTGCAGCTTCTTCGCTCATGATCCAGTTTTCTTCTTCCACGCTTACCCTGAGATATTCTGCTTGCGGATTGACCCAGAGATTGGTCTGTCCGTAGATGGTTTCAGGTCGTAAAGTAGCTGCAACCAGATAATCGTCACCATGCTTGAATTTTAGGATGGTATATTCATTTTTCTCGGCGTTGCCACCTTTAGAGATGTCTGTTTCGGAAGGATCAATCGCTACCGGTCCGTGCACGATGCAAGCAGCTGCGAAGTATGGTTTCTGCACCAGCAGTCCTTTCTGTTGCAGTTTTTTGAATTGCCATTGGATAAATTTTTCATAGTCTTTATAGGTCGTGCAGGTGAATCGTTCCCAATCGCAAAGGAATCCAAATTTTTTCCAGTAATCATTGACATAAACATGGTTGAAATATTCAATGACCTTGTCTGCTTCAACCAATTCCCTGATCTTTTCTTCAGGGCAGCCATTATCTTGAAGGTAATTTATCCAGGTTTCATCATTGTTCTTGACTTTGTTGGCGAAAGCTATGGCCTGGTTGCCGGAAGCATGAGTTCCCACTGGGAATAGCACTTCTTTTCCTTTCAATCGTTCATATCTGCAAATCGCATCAGTATAAGAAAAGCCCCGCATATGTCCGACATGCAGAAAACCAGAGATGCCAGGGTAGGCGAAGATCATGTAAAATTTTTCTTTATCTTTGTTTTTGACTGCTGCCTTGCCGATCTCTGCCTTGGCCCAAGCCTGCTGCCATTTATCTTGCAGTTTTTTCCATTCAACTGTCATAGAAGGCCATAGTGGTTATTTATTTAAAAAATCTACTGTTTTTCTCAGTTTATAAAGCCACAAACTCTGTTTTTAGTTGCTTCAATGAACTTACTGTTTTAATTTTAATTATCCCTTTCCTCGAGATTACAGTTCTCAAAAAGTGGTAGTCAAGTTTGACGACCAAGATGAATTCTTTGATAATAAGTCCATAAAAAAATATAAATACCTCTTAACCTTATCCAAGATAAAAAGAGAAAGATGAAAAATCTGGAAATTGCCAGGATCCTGAACAATTTGGCTGATATTCTTGAACTGCAGGAAGTACGCTGGAAACCGCAGGCTTATCGTAAAGCTGCACAATCATTGGAATCATTATCGGAAGATGTCGCCGAATTGGCTAAAGGTGATAAACTGCAAGATATCCCTGGTGTTGGTGAACATATAGCTGCCAAGATTGTGGAATATTTAACGACCGGAAAAATCAAAGCTTATGAAAAATTAAAAAAAAAAGTGAAAGTGGACATTGCCGCCTTGAACGAAGTACCTGGTTTAGGTCCCAAGAAAATCAAGCTTCTCTATAACAAATATGGTGTGAAAAATGTTTCTGATCTGCAGAAGCTGATCCAGCAGAAAAAGATTCCGCAGATTCCTGGTTTTGGTAAAAAGACTGAAGAGCTGCTTACTGAAGGCATAAAATTTGTCAAGAGCAAACCGCAAAGGTTCCTTTACATCCAGGCTTATCCTTTAGTGGAGAAAATCCTCAGCGATTTCAGAAAACTATCTGCTGTGCAGAAGATTGAAGTAGCTGGTTCTTTCCGCCGTGGCAAAGAGACAGTCGGTGATCTTGATTTTTTGGTCATCTCTAATAAGCCTGATCAAGTCATGAAACATTTCAATTCATTGTCGGATATCAAGAAGGTTGTCTCTAAAGGTATAACCCGCAGTTCTATCCTTCTGCAAAATAATCTGCAGATCGATTTGCGGGTAGTAAAAGAGAAAGAATTCGGTTCAGCCTTGCTTTATTTTATTGGTAATAAACAGCATAATGTAGCGTTAAGAAAGCTAGCTTTAAAGAAAGGTTACACGCTCAGCGAATACGGCTTGTTTAAGCTGAAAGGCAAGCAATGGGTTGCTGGCAGGACCGAAGAAGAAATCTACACCAAGTTAGGGTTGCAGTTCATTCCTCCCGAGATTCGTAGCAACACTGGAGAACTGGAAGCCGCTGCTAAGAAAAAATTGCCGCAACTGGTTACAAAAGTCAATGGTTACTTCCATCATCATACCACTTATTCAGACGGCAATAATTCCCTGTTAGGCATGGCGCAGAAAGCAGAGCAGCTGAAATTGAAATTCATTTCTTTTAATGATCATTATGGCCCTCTTGGCATTTATCATCCTTTGGATGAGAAAAAATTAAGTGCTTATCTTAAAGAGATAGAGAAAGTAAGAACAAAAGTTAATCTCAAAATATTTTCTGGTGTGGAAGTGGATATCCTTAAAGATGGCACCCTACCTCTTCCCTCAAAGAAGCTTAACCAGTTTGACGTTGTCATCGCTGCTGTGCATGCATCTACCAAACAATCTTCAGAACAGATGACTAAACGGATCTGTGCTGCTCTTGAAAATTATCCTATCAATATCCTTGCTCATCCTACTGATCGGCTGATCCAGAAACGTCCGTCGCTTAATCTAGATCTCAGCAAGATTTTTGATTGTGCTAAGCAAAATGATGTTTTTTTGGAGGTTAACTGTTCTCCTTACCGGATGGACCTTAATGGGGAAAATGTCAAATCAGCAATTAGTGCTGGCTGTAAGCTGGCTATTGGCACTGATGCACATGATCTATCTCAGCTTGATTTTGCTCATTTTGGACTTAACATGGTCCGTCGCGGCTGGGCTGAAAAGAAGGATGTCTTGAACTGTTGGTCTTTACCTAAAATTAACAAAGCTTTGCAGAGATAGATTTGTTTACCGGCGGCTATATTTTGATGACCCTAGATCAATTTCTTCAATAGCGATTTCCTGACCTCGGGGGATCAACATTCCATCTAACACTTTCTTGATAGTTCTAATCCCCCTTTTGGAATCCTCTATCTCCACTAAAATATTTTCCGTTATACTCTCGATCGAGATCATCCTCCTTTCATTGCAACCCCAGCGATAGCGGTTCATTTCCACATAATGGGGGTTGCCATAATCTTTTATGCAGTCCAGTTTTTTTTGTAGGTCTTTTTCCTGATAGACATCTGTGAATGTGATGCTGCGGATGAAGGAAGTATCCCATCTCGGAAACAATGTAAGAGTGGGGGTATAGAGAAACTTGATCCCTCCTATCATCGTCTTTAGATAGATTTCAGTTATACTCAATTTTTGAGAATGCCTATAAGTTAGAGTTAAAAACAAGAAATAGGAAATAATATTTTTTCTCCCCCCCCCAATAGGAGAGACGCACGCAGTTTTCTTGTTCTCGAAAACTAAATAGCAAAAACTTCGTTTTTGGATTTATAGGGGGATTTCCTTAGTCCTTCGGACAAAATGATAAAAGGCTTCACCCAAATTTTTCTGATTTTATTCGGGAGTTTTGAAAAACAAAAGATATCTTTTTATATGGGCTTCCTATTTTAATAATAAGATGCCTACATTAAACTGGATTGGAAAAGAAGCAGTTGTAAATCACGATAAAGAAGTGCCTTTTAGATTGCTGAAAAAAGTTAAATCTTATTCAGTTGGTGATAATTCTCAAAACCTAATTATTAAAGGAGATAATTTGGAAGGGCTTAAAGCACTTATGCCTTATTATATCGGAAAAGTGAAATGTATTTACATAGACCCGCCGTATAATACTGGAAATGAAAATTGGGTTTATAATGATAAAGTTAATTCTCCAAAGATAAAAAAGTGGTTAGGAAAAGTTGTCGGAGGAGAAGCACAAGATTTATGCAGACATGACAAATGGCTTTGTATGATGTATCCAAGATTAAAACTTCTTCGAGATTTATTAAGTGATGATGGAGTGATTTTTGTTAGTATTGATGATAATGAACATTGTAATTTGAAAAAAATTTTTGAGGAGATATTCGGGACGGAGAATTTTGTAACAAACATAATCTGGCAAAAGAAATACACTCAAAGTAATGATGCAAAATATTTTTCTAGTACTCATGATTTTATTATGTGCTTTGCAAAAGATAAATCCAAAATAAAAATCGGTTTAATAACTAGGACAAAAGAACAGAATGAAAGATACAAAAATCCGGATAATGACCCTCGTGGCTTATGGATGACCCAACCATTACATGCAAAAAGTGGAAATTCTACTAACTTTGAATATAAATTTAAAAATGGGGTTACATGGAAGCCTCCAAAAAATACATTTCCTAGATATACTTATGAAACATTACGAAAAGCTGAAGAAGAAGGAAAAATTTGGTTTGGTTCAAATGGAACTGCTGTTCCGAGATTAAAAAAATATTTATCTGATATGAAAGAGGGAGTAATTCCAAAAACTATTTGGCTTTATAATGAGGTTGGAAGCAATGATGACGGGAGAAAAGAATTAAAAAATTTATTCGGAGAGGCAATTTTTCAGACGCCAAAGCCAGTAAAATTATTAAGACAAATCTTTCAATTAACTACTTCCCCCTACGATATAATCCTAGACTCCTTCGCAGGTTCAGGAACAACAGGGCACGCAGTTTTAGACTTAAATAAAGAAGATGGTGGAAACAGAAAATTTATCTTAATTGAAATGGAAGATGATATTGCTAAAAAAATTACCGCTGAAAGAATTAAAAGAGCAATAGAAAAATATGATTACAAAGATGGATTTGAATATTGTGAATTAGACAAACCTTTATTTGATGAAAATGGACAAATTGAGGAAACTTGCGACTTTAACCAATTTGCAACTTATATCTACTTTACTGAAACTCAAACAAATATAGATAAAACACAAATTGATAAAAATTTTATTGGAGAAACTGGAGAAAATGAATACTACTTAATTTACAAAGAAAAATACAAGAATGTTTTGGATAAGAAGTTTTTATCAAAAATAAAAAAGACAAAATATAAAAAAATTATTTATGCTGATTTTTGTATGATTGATGAAGATACTTTGAAGTTACACAATATTCAATTTAAACAAATTCCATATGAGGTTAAGGTTTATTAAAATGGTAGAAAATAAATTAAATTTTGATGATGAAACAAAACAAAGAGTTTTCCAGCAAGTAATGGACATTTTTGTTAATCCTGAAATAGAGAGGAGGAGAAAAATGAATAAATTGCAGTCCAATTTAAGGTTAGAGAAAATACAAGTTATTTTTTCTCCTAAAAGCGGAAAAAATTATGTGAGATTAAATAATGAAGTTAAAGCAGTAATTAAATGCAAAGTCAATAAATCTATTAAAAAGGGAGATTTAGTTTATGATAAAGATATAGATGAAATTGAATCTATTGAATTAACAAAGGGCGATTTAGATTATGGACATTTTACTCTTTTATTTTTTAGAGGAAATTGGATAGTTTCATTTGATTTTATTTATAATAAGAAAAAGATTGATGAGCACATACAAGCGTCAAAAGAATTTTATGAAAGTGCGAAAGAAAACCTAAAAAAAGAAAGGTTAAGACCTTTTTTTGAAAATGCTTTTGCCTCAGCAGAATTATTTACAAAGGCACTTATTTTATCTCTCGCTCAAAAAGAAAGTAAAAGACAACACTACTACAGAAAGAAATTTCTTGAAGATTGGGCAAATTTAGGAAATGTTAAACCAGAATTTAGCACAACACTCTCTAAACTATACTCTTTAAGAAGCTCTGCGAGATATCTTTCTTCAAATGATTACCAAAATGAAGAAACAAAACCAATACTTTTAATACTTAAGGAAATGATTAAATTTTCAGAGGAACTAATTAAGAAAAACAAATAAAATGGTAACCCTAAAAAAATATCAGCAAAAATCAGTAGATATATTGAAAGACTACCTGAAAGAGTTAGAAACCTCTGGAAGCAAAAGAGCTTTTATGTATGTTACAGAAAAACCTTACAAATCTGAATTTTTTAATGAAACTCCTTTTATTTGTGTAAAAATCCCAACGGGAGGGGGAAAAACTCTTGTTGGTTGCCATTCTGTTGTTGAAATTATGTCATCTATCTTAAAGCATAAAATGGATAGAGGTATTGTTATGTGGTTTGTTCCATCAGAAGCAATAAAATCTCAAACATTAAGAAAATTCAAAGACAGAAACGATTGGCACAGAAAAGTTTTAGACGAAGCATTTGATAATAATATAAGGATTTTTTCAAACGAAGAAGCACTAAGAATAAGAAAAGAAGATGTTGAAGATAATGTATGTATAATAATCTCAAGTTTAGAAGCATTTAGAAAAGAAAAAGCAATACAAAATAAATATAAGGTTTATCAAGAAAATGGAGCATTGTTAAGCCATTTTGAGAATTTAGGAGAAAAAGATTTTTTAGGAAAAGACGAACACAATACAATAATAAATTCTCTTGCTAATGTCATAAAATTATCAAATCCACTAATCGTAATAGATGAAGGACACAAGACAAAAACAAAACTCTCTATTGAATTTATGAAAGATTTAAACCCAAGTTTTATAATTGAATATACCGCAACACCAAGACCCGAAAGTAATGTTTTAGTGGAGATTTATTCTTCTGAATTAAAAGAAGAACAAATGGTAAAACTTCCGGTTGTCCTTGAAAGCACAGCACAATGGCAAAACTCAATTTTAAGAGGAGTTTTACAAAGAGAAGAATTAGAAAAACAAACAAAAAAGAATCAATCAGAATACATAAGACCCATAGCACTTTTACAGGCAGAACAAGAAAAAGAGTCAGATAAAAAAGTAACTGTTCAGCAAATTAAGGATTTTTTAATCAAAGAAAGGAAAATCCCTGAAGGTGAAATCGCAATAAAAACTTCAAGCACCAATGAATTGGACGGAGTTAATCTTTTTAGTAAAAAGTGTAAAATTAGATACATCATAACTGTTAATGCTCTTGCAGAAGGTTGGGATTGTTCTTTTGCTTATGTTTTAATTTCTGTTGCAAATATTGGTTCAAAAATAGCAGTTGAGCAGATTATAGGAAGAATTGTAAGAATGGTCAATGCTCAAAGAAAAGAAAATGAAGCATTAAATAGAAGCTATATTTTTGCATCAGCAAGAAATTTCCAAGAAGCAAGTGAACAAATAATTTCAGGTTTAGAAAGTAATGGATTTAGTAAATTAGATTTAATCAATGCAACAAGCAAAGACCAAACCTACGAATTAGATGTTGAAAGGGCAGTAAAAGAAGATTTATCTGTTCCTCTTATGTCTTTTGAAGATGAAAAGCTATCTTTTGAGGATTTAATCGGAGAAGATTTTGAACTTTCAAAACAAAATGCAGAATTTGATTTTACTGTTCATTATGATAACGACGGACGGGCATTAATTGATATTCAAGACCAAGACAAATGGGTAAAAAGTGCCCAGCAAATCTTAAAGATAACCTATAAAGATAAAAATTTCTCAAAGGAAGAACTTATCCAATGGTTAGATAAGAAATTAAGATTTACTATGTTACAGAAGCTCGACAAAATCAAGTTTATACAAAAAGTTATAGAATATCAATTAAAGAAAAAATCGCTTTCCGAACTTTCTGTAAATAGATATATTTTAGTTACAAAATTAAGCGAAGTCATAAACCAAATTTTAGAAGATTATGCTGAAAAGAGATTTGATAAATTCCTTAAAGAAAAAAAGATAAGTGTTAAAGAATTAGAAAAATTTCCTGAAAAAATCACACTTTCCCAAGAAATCCCACAAGAATTTAACAAAAACTATTATTCAAAGATAGACAAATTGAATAAAGAAGAATTAAGATTTGTTGAAAGATTGGATTTAGAAACTTTACCAAATATTAAATTTTGGGTAAGAAGCAGAGAGAAAAAAGACCCTTTCTTTATTCAAGGTTGGAAGAAAAACAAATTTTATCCCGATTTTATCGCTGTTACAAAAAAGAATAATATTGTTGCTTTAGAATGGAAAGGGGGAGACAGAGTAAGCAATGAAGACACACAATATAAAGAAGAAATCGGAAAGATTTGGGAATCAATGAATAAAAATTTAAAATTTTTCTTAGTCCATAATGGAAATGTTGAAGAAGTTTTAACAAAATTAAAAGAACTTTAAACACAAAACTCCCGACTTCTTTTTAGAAAAAAGAAGCAAAAAGACGGAAATCCCCATTTTCTTTTTTCCTAAAAAAAGAAACAAAAAAAGCGCGTGTCTCTCTAATACATAACCCACCCAAAAATATTATTTCAGAATTAATAAAAACGGTATTCTCAAAAACTTTGATTTTTTGCCTTCGGCATCGTTGCACTAAAAATCAAGTCCTCCAAGTATTCGGACGAAACTAACAGGGCCCCGATGTTATATATCTCTTACAGAAAAAGGTTGAATAAGCAAATTGTCCGCGCATTTCCCCAACTGCCAAAAAACATTATTTAAAACTTTTTTACTCCAATTAGTTATCTTGAACCTTATCGTAAAGTTTTTATTGTCTTAAAAATTAACCTAGTCCAGAGGTGAATCAATGAAAAAATTGATATTTGTTATGTTAGTATTATTGCCTTTATTGCTTGTGTCTTGCAATACCTTGGAGAAGACAGTTCAAGATAGTTCTTCAGACACTGTCTCAGGATCTCTTGAGATAGTTGAACCACTTGCCGTGGATGACGTCAATGAACAAAACAATACAGCGCTAATCGTTAATTCCACACAGTTGGTTTCCGCCTGTCAGTCTGATGACGAATGTGCTCAGGGAGAATATTGTATCGATGATCATTGCGGCAAGTTAACTGATCTATACATTCAGGATTGTGAAGTAAAATGCAACTTCGCTTCTGCCGAGATAACCACCAGTGATGGTCAGGTTTTTACCGTCAAGCAAGGATTAGGCAGCTATACTTTAGCTGGCGCCTTAGAATGGAAACTGTTGAGAATTTCTGATTATTGCAAGAGTGCTGATTTTGTCATTCCTATCAAGCTATTGTTTAAGGATAAAGGTAAAATTATTAACGAGGTTGTGACCCTTACTAGGATTGGTGAACAGAGCAAGGTCCTCAAGCATCCTACCATACCTAGCTCCGCTTTCACTTTGACAGTCAGTTCTATTGCGGAGGAATGTAGTTAAGTTTTTTATTCTTCTATTTTTCTATTTTGTTGTTCTTATCACCAATGATTTTATATATCCTTCATCTCTGGTAATTTTATGAAAAGAACATCCTCAAATGATCATTTTGCCCAAGTCATTGTTGGTTTGGCCTTAACTGTCGGTACGATTGTCATCGCCTTGCTCTTAGTCAAGCTGCTGTTGGCATAACCAGCCTTTTGATGCCATTTTTATCTAAGATTGCCTGAACTTTCCTGACAAAGAATTTAGATCTACCTTTCTTTACCTTATAGCTAAATTTGAAAATGACATTGAGATGGTAAGTCTTGCCGCATTTGATCGTCTCTAATTTGTCTTCATTTTTGGAAAGGCTTAAGTGTGGGAAATAAGGGTCATCGCATCTTTGGATAAATTCGAAAGCATTGAAACGGATGATATCATTGATATTCTTGGTTCGTTCATGTTTTCTCTCGATAATTTCCGTGTATAAGTTGACCCAGCGTTCATACTTGATGATCTCTTCTGAGCTGTTGCCGTTCTCCAGTTTCGCTAAGGGGTCCAAGTCTCTTATCTCTTTGATTCTTCCAGAAAGCTCCTTTATCTTTACGTAGCTGGCTTGATTCTTGAAGGTGCCGATGTTTTTATCCAGATAAGAATCATAGATATGAAAACTTTTACGTGGAAAATAATGGCTCAGTTTCCTGACAAAGAAGTTTTTTAGCCAGTCTTTCATCCTGTCCTTGAGCATGTATCCTAAGACACCGATTGTTACGAAAGGCAAGCTGGTGATGACGTAGTTAAGCGAAGAGTAGATGGTGATGATGATGGCGATGAACATCGCTAATCCTGCTGCTAGGGCAAAAAGTATGTTCGCTAGATATCTGCCGCGTTTGATCTCTTTTAGCGAAAGAAAGAGTACCGAGGAGAAATATCTTTTCAATTTACCCCCGCGATAAGCGATGCTTTCATTGTCAATACTTTTTTCCGGCACGGATTCATAATTTTCTTTGATCCGATGCTTGATCTCGTCTCTGATGTAACCCGCCAGTTTCTTTCTAATTTCCTGGCCATTCTCCTGCTTCTCAGAGGCGTTAAAAATATTTATGAGGTTATTTTCGATCAGCAGGCTGAGATATTCGTCAGCAAAGATAAAAGAAGTCTTCACTTTCTCGGCTAATTTTGTTGTTTCAGCTTTTTCTCTGATTGCCACGAATTTTGCCTTGATCTGATCGATGTCATATAGTAAAACCCAGAGATGCTTATCGACTTCTTTATGGCTTAAAATCTCAACTATCTTTAATGCTTCTTCCCCCAGACAGCTCTTGATGATGCAGACCAGCATTTTCAACTCTCGGATGATCTGTCGGTTGCTTACTTCTTTGTTCTCAACCATTCTCATCAGCCTCAGGACTCTCCAATAAGGTGATTCCAGGTTTTCTTGGTCAAACAATGTATTGATAGCCATCCGCGGTGTCTTAAACCTTATCTTGGAATCGATGTCCTCAAAGAAATTTTCTGTATTGTAGGTTTTGCTGTTGATTCCTAGGGATTTGGGGATGAAGAAATAAGCTTCAACTTTATATCTGTTGATTTTGAGGTTAGGGTTGATGTTGTAGTCTATCTTCAGCTCGAACTGATTCTTGCCTCTTAATTTGATCCTTTCATTGATTAGGTCATAAATATCATTCTGGAGCATCAAATCTGCCTAAATAAAGCGGTTAATAATCTTTATGTAATTGAGAAATGGTAATTTAAATTTTTACTTCCTAAATTTGTATGAAAAATAGTAGCCCCGCGCAGATTCGAACTGCGGTCAACGCCTATCTTCCCTAAAGGGACCAAAGGGCGCTATGACTGGACTTTAGCTCCCTAAAGAACTAAATTAGTCCACTACACCACGGGGCTTTAATTTATTTTGGTGTTTAGGGTTGCTAAACCCAATTTCTTTATAAAATTTACTGAGTTCAGACCTCTTTGTAATATAAATCTTCGGCGTACCTTTATTACACTTAGAAAAGCAGAAAGCCCCGATCTTTAGATCGGGGATGAATGCTATCGTTCTGCTTTTCTGGTGTCACAGAAATTCGCCTATTACGGAAAGCGTCTCTTTTCAAGCCTCGCCATTTATGGTGGGGTGAGACGCTTTCGGCGAATTTCTCATGACTTTTTCATCTGTATATTTCTGAACATTTGATCCAAATTTGCTTAAGACCTTCTTTAAAACCAATCAATATATTTTCATTGTTATTATTATTATTATTATTATTAGAGAAGCAGATCTACTCGTACCTATTCAGTGACCAGTGTTGATAAACCACTTTCATAACCCAAACATTTAATAATCTAAAATAATTGTTACAAAAGAGGTGATGGATGTGAAGAAATCTTTATGGTCTTTATTGCTGGTTTTCTTTACCTTCAGCGTCAGCGCTGCTGAGGATGTCGTCAGCGAACTTACCAACTCTATCCAGCCGTTTATCAACAAGATCAGCCTAATTGTGGGTGGCATCTTTGGTGTTTATTTCATTCTTTTGATTATCAGGATCTGGTATGAGCGGAAAAAAGTAAAAATCTTGCAGGATATCCGCTATGACTTGGATCGTTTCAATAAATCACAAGGTATACCTCATTCCCAGCAAAAAAAATCTTGCCTCGGTCGTCTGTTGGGGAAAATCAAAACCTCTTTAGCTTTCCACCGTGAAAACCGAAATATCCTGAAACGTTACCGACAGAGAGAAAAATGATACCCCTAACTGTTGATAAGGAAGTTTTCCAGAAATTTAATCCTAAACTTAAGGTGATTTTTCTTGCGGTTAGTGGTTTTGATAACAAAAGAAAATTAGCGGAATCTAAACACCTGCTTACTGACACGATGCAGATGATCCGGTTGACCCATAACAAGGAGCAGTTGAAGAATCATTATCTAATCCAACCATGGGCTTTGGCGCAGGCTGAATTTGGCGAGAAGGCTAAGCATTATCACACTTCCGTGGAAAGGTTGATGAAGACTGTTCTACAAGGGAAAACCGTTTTTGCTAATAATACTCTGACAAATCTAGTCTATCATCTCTCATTGAAATATGTTGTTCCTTTCGGTCTTGATGATGCTGACAAGGTGGTTGGTAAGATAACTTTTAAGGTGGCTTCTGGTCATGAGAAGGTTGACGCCTTAAGGAAATTACTGCCTAACACTTTGTATTATCGTGACGAGAAAAAGATTCTTGGAACTAAGTTAGATTTCTGGAAAAACAGCAAGACTGCCTTGACTCCTAACTCAACATCCACCTTGATCCATCTCGATGTCTTGCCTCCTTTGACGAACAAGCAGGCGGAGGAGATCATCAAGGAATTAAAGGTGCTGATAAAGACTTTCTGTGGTGGCAAAATAAGTACTTTCATATTGAGTAAAAGCAAATAGCGATAGGTTTATAATCTTAAAAAAAATAATTTTGCCATGGCTTTAGCGGTTACCCATGTCATCCTGACAATTGTCGTCCTGGATATCTTTCGTCATTACGTCTTTGGCAAGAAAAAATTTCCCCGCTATTGGTTGGTCATCGGTGGCATCGCTGGGCTTATTCCGGATATTGATCTACCTTTGCAGTGGTTAGTTAATTTATTTACTCCGGAGCATCTTACTTTGCATGGTGTTTTCACCCACAGTATTTTCTACGTGGCGATTTTCCTTATTTTAGGTGTCTATTTTCAATTTCAGAAGAACAAAAAATGGGCAGGCATCATGTACGTCATCGCTTTCGGCTGGTTTTTCCATTTATTCTTGGACTTCCTGTATTGTAATAATTATACTTTCTTCTGGCCTTTCTTGTTTAAGATTAATTGGTGTCCAAATTTTCTCGGCTTCTCCCATTACAAAACTGGGATCGATGCCCTTATCCTTGTAGCTTGGTTGATCCACGAAGAAGTTCATAACAGGATTAAGGATTATATCTGAAATTTTTAACACTGACTATCTCTTCTAATCTTGCTCCAACACCGGTAGGTGTATAGACCATTTCTACACAAAAAGTTCCGAGATATTTATCACCTTTCTTCAGGTCATAAGCATCATTAGCGTTGAAACCGTCTGGGCAATGCGCCACCGAGTTGTAATCAACGCTGATATCTCCCTGCCAATTGCCCAGAATTTCCTTTCCTGCTTTTTCAACGACAGATTGTTGCACCAACAGCTGATTTTCCAGATGGAGGATATACCTTTCAGCTTCATTACAAGCTAAGGATAACCCCACAACAGCCAGACTAAAACCAAAACTCCTGATAAACTTCATCTACGAGAAGAAAAATAAAATATTTTATAAAATTGTTGGTTTAAGATTATAAATCTAATCAAAATTACTTTCTAAATTGAGATAATCATTTTGTTTCCTCAAACTTAACTTTGTATCAATGATCCCCAATCCGTTATACGCGGAATATCCAAAGCCAAATGAGAACATTAAGTAATTAAGCGCAGCTAGACCAGGTCTATGGCCGTTGTTAGCCATTTCGACTCCAAACCAACTAAGAGGCATGGCCATTCCATATAGTACAGAATTAATATAACCTACCTGCAAGGTTTTTTTCAATCCAGCTATCAATCCTCTCCTGTCTTTAGGCTGCTCTTCTAGCTTCTTTTCTAGCATATTATTCTTTTTTAGCAGTTATTTTATAAACTTTACCTACAAAAAGGCTCTGTAGAAAAAGTCCTACTCCACTTACCATAACCGCTCGCTTTCGCAAGCGAACATGGTAAGTTACGTCTGGTCCAGTCAAGTTTGACGATGCCAAACATTGACAAACTCGACTCAGACGGACTTTTTCTACAGAGCCCTACCAAAATCAATTTATCTTTTTGAATCTAGAAACTTCATTACCCTCAATCATAACATTTCCAAAAAACATTTCTTTTGGTCTTACCCAGATTGGGTTTTTGCCAAATTCCACTGAATCATATAACTCTCTATAAACCACCATCTCTTCTACAGTTTCAGAATGTTTGGCTTCTCCCAAAACTTCATAATGCTTGCCATGGTAATGCTGGTATCTTTCTGCTGGTCTATACCCAGTATCAATTAAATTCTGCAATGGCAAGAACAATGGTTCAGGCAATTCATTCCAAGCAAACCATTCCCAGCAATCGCATTTCTCTGTTTCCATGACCTTAGGTTCCCCAGATTCAATCTCAGCGGTTACGAAAACCGTAACATAATGGCATTTCTCATTGAAGCCGGCATCATTGGTGGTTGCTGCATATTTAACATTTTTAATAGTTATCCCTGCTTCTTCCAGAACTTCTCTTTTAGCGCAATCCACAAAACTTTCTTGATACTCCAGATGTCCGCTGGGCAACCCCCATTTCCCTTCACCTACACCTTTCCTCTTATGCAATAGAACCTTGCCATCTTTGAGAATTATAACCTCTATCCCTACCTTTGGTTCCATAAAAAAACAAGAATAAACACAATTTAAATTAATTGTTGTTGTCTAGTTTATGCCAAGCCATCAAAAGATATTAATACTCCATCGGAATAACATCCATTATGGGATTGCCACCTAAATTTATAACTTCAATAAGGAAAGATCTTCAATTGGTTCTGCAGATGTTAAGAAAAAGCGAGAAGGAATATTCTTTAGACGACCCCAAAGAGTTGGCTTCTGAGATTTACAGATACTATCGGTCTCACTCAAAAGAGGAATTCAATGAAGAATTGACTTTAGCGCAAGAAAAATTAAGATGGACAATGATTGCTCTTAATTCTTTAGGATTATTTAAAAGTGAATTTGCTCGAGAGAAAGATACATATGTTCGTTTTTATTCTTGGGACACTACTAGGAAAGATGATGAAGAGATTGTCAACTCCTGCACTGTTCGCATTTATTTAAATCCTCAACTTGTTCATTTTCAGGACGTACTTGTGGATTTAGTGTTATTTTATTCAAAACTAAAACCTAATTGGCAATCGCCATTAATGTTTAAGATGCCCCTGTGGATCAATTTAAAACCAGCTACGGTTGAGAGAAGTGATAAAATAATTTTTTATGCTAATCCGCAGAACAAGTTAGTAGAAAGGTTATTGGCTAGGATCAAGACTTATCCTGCCAATTATTTTAACCAACAAACTCCTCTTTTTACAAATAAGATCAGAGATGGGGTGGGTGTAGCCTATGAACCAAAAGAAGATAATTTTTTGGTTCGGCATTTAAGGAAGATCACTGGGCGTCAAGATATTTTCCTTTCTTATGGTACTTATATGTCAAATCTGATTGCTGATTGTATTCAGAGGGGTGTAATCATGAGAGGAATAAGAAAAAAAGGACAACTCTTGCAATTTAATTTATTAGATGAACAGCAAATAATAACAATAGGTACAACAGCGCTAATCTTCATTCTTGAAAGAGTAAAAGTGGACCTTGAATTAGCCTAGAACAGCCTAATCAGCCCTAAGTTGTTTTGTTATTTCTGAGCAGATATCCTCTAGCCAATTCCACTTCTACTTTGCTGCCAATATAAATTGGAGATCTCTGCCCAAGATCAAGGGGAACTAGATCAAGTATCGGCGTAATTCCATCCGTGGCCATGCCCCCCATCTCTTCAGCAATAAGAGCTAATGGTTGCAGTTCAAACAACAACCTTAATTTTCCGTTTGGCGCATCTGTCAAAGCGGGATAAGAAAATATTCCTCCTCCTTTTACAATTATATGATTAACATCAGCCACCAAAGCGCCGCTATATCTTAGCTTATAATCCTGGTCTTTCAAATCATCGATGAACGCTTTATGCTCTGGTGTCCATTTCTTTTCACTACCTCCTGGAGCATAGATTTTCCCTTGTTCTTCCATCCGCAAAAATTCCTTTTCTAGGATAAAATTTCCGTCATCAAGAACAAATTCATGCGCCCCTCTGCCGGGAACGGCATAGACTAAAGTTGTTGCTGGACCATAAACAATATACATCGCTCCAGCCATGCTTTCTCTTCCTGATTTTCCGTCTAACAGATCACCATCATAAAATCCTAAGATCGTTCCCACAGATAGATTGGCATCAACTACGGAACTGCCATCTAAAGGGTCAAAGGTAACAGAATATCTTCCTCTATCTTGAGCTAAGACCATTACTTCATCTGATTCTTCAGAAGCTAATTGTCGAACATGGAAACTGCTTTCTTCTCCCAGCCGCTTCTTTAACCTAATATCTGTTAGAACATCTAATCTTATCTGTTGCTCGCCAAATATATTTTGCGTCCCAGCATAACCGCGATACAACGATTTAAGATCTATATTGATTTTTTTCGAAACGCTGGCGATACAGCTCATCACTCTCCTTAGCTCGTGCTCGACTCTATCTTCACCATTAACCTGCATGTTTTGGTGAGTTCTTAATTCCGTCTCTAATTTAACTAATCTTTCCAAATCTTCATGCGCCATTTTAGTAAAACCTCATTTGTTGATGAGATAGAAAACATTTAAGAGATTATAAACCTGATAGAATTCTCAACCCAGAACTAAAATCATTCCTCACTACCAATATAAATTTACTACTTTAC
>Ga0210057_1000864_pt1 | contig 48622 bp, 57 predicted proteins | sample CryGeyCG2114_010_2_FD_183968 | JGI IMG/M metagenome (GOLD analysis project Ga0210057, IMG submission 183968) | Groundwater microbial communities from aquifer - Crystal Geyser CG10_big_fil_rev_8/21/14_0.10 (SPAdes) (version 2) | ecosystem: Environmental > Aquatic > Deep subsurface > Groundwater ...
CTCGATCCGCCGCGAGAAGAAGTCAAAGAAGCAATCGCAAAAGCAAAGTCCGCAGGCATAAAAGTAATAATGGCAACCGGCGACCACAGAAACACGGCGCTGGCGATAGCAAAAGAAATTGGGCTGGCAAACGAAAAAGAAAAAACCTTCACAGGCGAAGAACTTGAGAAGATGTCTCCTTCACAATTCCAAAAAACAATAAGCGAAGCGTGCGTTCTCGCCCGCCTCTCTCCCGTGATGAAGCTAAAAATTACGAAAACTCTTCAGGCGGAGGGAAAAGTCGTGGCTGTTACCGGCGACGGAGTGAACGACGCACCTGCCCTGAGACAAGCAGACATAGGAATAGCGATGGGAAAAATAGGAACCGATGTTGCGCGCGAATCCGCCGAAATAATTTTAGCCGATGACAACTTCGCCTCTATAATAAACGCAGTCGAAGAAGGCAGAACAATCTTCATCAACACAAAACAAACCTCTTTCTTTCTCTTAACTACAGGAATCGCGGAACACGCAGTTATACTTACAACAATAGCAATAGGCCTGCCTTTAACTCTCCTCCCGACGCAAATTCTCTGGCTTAACCTCGTTACAGGCGGAGTTACAGATGTAGCAATATCGACGGAAAAACCGCACCACTCTGTCTTAGAACAAAAACCGAAAAACCGCAAAGAAAAAATACTGACAAAAGAATCTCTGCCTTTCATAGCACTCTTAACAATTATCATGATATCTCTGACAATCCTGTCTTTCAACAGCTTCCTGCCACAGGGAGTAGACAAAGCACGCACCGCCGCCTTCGCCGTCCTTTCTTTCACCGAAATTTTCAATATGTTCAATATGCGTTCCTTAAAAAATTCCCTTTTCAAAATCGGGCTATTCACAAACAAATACACCATCGGTGCTTTCCTGCTTTCCATAGGTCTCTTGCTCCTACCTGTTTACAATCCGTTCTTTCAGACAATTTTCAGTCTGACATCCCTGAAAGCATCGGAACTCCTGATTCTCTTCGCAATCTCGTCCTCAGTCCTGTGGGTCGGCGAAGCCTACAAATACTACAAAAATAACAATAACACTCCAGCAAAGCAAAATTTTTAAACCCAAAATCAACTGTATTTCTAATGCTTTGCCTAAAAACGCAAGACATCAATCAAAAATGTTATCACAAAACGCACCTTGCTTGAAAAGAAACAACTTAGTTTTTTACGACAGAGAAGTCCTTGCAGATTGTTTTGGACTTCTGGATACTCAAGATTTCATTCATTCCGATACTGAAGTGCGGAGTTTACTGCACCCACAATCTTGGCATAACAATTGTCTTACCAGCATCAAAGAATTAAATCTCAAGGTATTAACGCTATGAAACTAAAACCAATCGGAGAACGCGTCATCTTAAAACAAATTGAACAGAAAGAGGGACGAACAAGTTCCGGAATCTACCTTCCAAAATCCGAGGACAAAAAAGAAGGGCTCGTTGTTGAAGTAGGAACTCTAAAAGACGGTCGCCCAATTCCGTTGAACAAAGGCGACAAAATTCTATATGGTGGATACAGTTCGGAAGAATTTGAACTCGACGGAGAAAAGCACCTAATCATAGAATTCAAAGACGTTTTAGCGAGGATTGAAGAATGATGACGGCAGAAAAGACACAAAGAGCAATAAAAGTTAGAAGAGAAGGAAAAGACTTCTTGATAAAAGACCCAAACAAAGAACTCAAAAGAAAAGACTTAGTCAATTTCTCAACTGGTGAAATGTTTTACACGGGTGAAGAGAGAAATGGCCCTTCCATCCCAAATAAAATTTTTCTCGGTAGAGAAGAAGGAGAGAAAGTTGTATTTATGAGAATTCAAACGGGAAAATTATACATAAATGACGAAGGAACCCTCAACATCTTGCCTCATGAAAAATATGAAAGAAAGACTTACGGGAAAGATGCTCGCGCCTACAATCCGCTAGACTCAATACTAGCAGGAGCAGGTATCTAAAATGACAAAACAAATAATTTTCAACGAGAACGCACGAGCTGCCCTGCTAAAAGGAATAAACAAAGTCGCTGACACGGTAAAGGTAACATTGGGACCAAAAGGAAGAAACATAATTCTGGATAAGGAGTCTTCTCCCTTAATCACAAACGACGGAGTAACAATCGCAAAAGAGATAGAACTAAAAGATAAATTTGAAAACATGGGCGCAAAACTAATCAAGGAAGTCGCTTCACAAACTCAGGACAAGGCAGGCGACGGAACAACAACCGCCGTCCTCTTAGCACAGTTAATGATAACCGAAGGTCTGAAAAACATCACCGCAGGAAGCAACCCAATTGAAATCAAAAAAGGAATTGAACAAGCAACATTGACAGTTGTGAACTATCTAAAACAAAAGTCCACCGAAGTTAACAGCAAAGACCAAATCACGCAGGTCGCAACAATTTCAGCAAACAACGACGAGAAGATTGGAAAACTGATAGCAGACGCGATGGAAAAAGTCGGAGTCAAAGGAGTAATAACAGTAGAAGAAGCAAAATCAATAGAAACAAATCTTGAGTTAGTCGAGGGAATGCAGCTCGACAACGGATACCTCTCGCCTTACATGGCAACCGACCAGGAAAAAATGGAGACCTCCTTCGAAGACCCTTACATTTTAATCACGGACAAGTCGCTCTCCTCAATAAAAGAACTCGTCCCGGCATTGGAAGCCGTTTCCTCCGAATCAAAACCTTTGTTAATAATCGCAGAAGACGTTGAGGGCGAAGCCCTTACAACAATTGTTCTAAACCTGCTTCGTGGTGCCCTGAAAGTCTGTGCAATTAAAGCGCCCGGCTTCGGCGAAGATAAACGCGACATTTTGGAGGACATCGCAGTCTTAACAGGAGGAAAATTCATAAGCAAGGACGCAAACGAAAAACTGGAAGACATAAAACTGTCAGACTTAGGCTCGGCAAGTAAAATCAAAGTAACAAAAGACGAAACGCTGATAATCGAAGGGCATGGCTCTAAAGAAAAGATAACCAAAAGGATAAACTCAATTGAATCGAGAGTTGAACAGGAAACTTCCGAATTCGCGAAAGACGAGCTGAGAAAACGTGCAGGAAAACTTTCCGGAGGAGTAGCAGTTATAAATGTCGGCGCGGCGACTGAAACAGAATTAAAAGAAAAGAAAATGCGAATTGACGACGCCCTGCATGCAACAAAAGCCGCGGTTGAAGAAGGTGTGATTCCCGGTGGCGGTCTAACTTTGCTCCACGCAAGAAAAGAACTTTCGACTCTAAACCTGCCTCCACAACAAATGATTGGAGTTGAAATCGTCAAAAAATCTCTCGAAGGACCTATCAGACAAATCGCTCTGAATTCGGGTCGTGAGGGCTCTGAAATAATCGCTGGGCTCGTCGGAAAAGAAGAAAACATCGGGTACAATGCGCAAACCGACCGCTTCGAGCCATTATTCCAGTCCGGAGTAATTGACCCGACGAAAGTCGTCAGAAACGCAATCCAGACCGCGTCGTCAATCGCAGCTCTTGTTTTAACAACAGAAGGCCTGGTGGCAGAACTCGACGAAGACAAAAACAAAACCGACCTGAACCCAACAGTGATAATATAAAGAATTATTGAGAGTTCACCTTACAACAATCGTCCCGGTCAAACTCGATCTCAGATGGTCGTGATAACCCCATCTTCCTACTTCATTAAAAGTAAAAGAATAACTTTCTCCTTCCCCTAAACCACGACAAGCGTCGAATATAGACCCTGCTTCCGCCCCGCCGCATTTCCCTATACCGGAACCCGGATAAATTGTATGAGTTGGATGAACTGCACTGGCAGGCCAGCTTCTTCTTGAAACCTGATTGACAAAAGTAACGGTTTCCCCTTCATTTATAGTCAGGACATTAGGAGAAAACCCTGAAGAAGTAATCGCAACAACTTTCCCGCTTTCAACACCAGAGTCGGAAACTCCTGCAATATCAGAATTGTCTTCAACAACCAAATTGTCTCCTGCTGAATTTCCGGAGCCGGAGCTGGAACCAACAGCGGGAGCCGGACCACCGCCTCTAAAAACAGCAAGCCCCACTACAACAATTAAAACCAGAAAAACTACAATCCCGGCAATCGCACCCTTCCCTACCATAAATTATACAGCACATAACAGTTTATAATATTTTTCATTCCCAGTTTTGTCGCAAAATCAAAGGTTTCCTAATTTTTAAAATTTCAAAAGATAGTTTTTGTAAGTTCTCGGAAATTTGTCAAGGACAAATTTCTCGATATTATTTTGAGACCTTGCCTACCACAAATGCGACACCGCCCCAATTACAAAAATTTAAATATCTCCCCTTCCTTTTAAAAAAACAAAAGAGGCAAAATGAATAAGATTATTGGTTACATTCTGGCAATGCTCGGCTTGTTAGGGATAGTAATCTACACAATCCCTGAAGTCGCGGACTTTGCCGCCCTCCCGGCACAACTCACAGGCACAACCCTCCTGATAGTATCAATTGTTCTTTTGGTCGTGGGAATTTTCTTCATCAAACGTTCCGGTGGCAAACGGGGAAAACAGGAAACAGAAGTCCCGATTTACAAGGGAAAAAACGTCGTCGGTTATAGAAGACATTAACGCATTAACCAAAAAGCTTATAAAATCGGTTTTCTACTAATACATTAATGGAAGAGTTATTAGAAAATGCGGAAGAATTTTTAGATTTAGGAGAAGATAATTTTAAGAAACAAAGATGGAACGCCGCCGTTTCAGATTTTTTCAAATCAATATCCAACTTCTGCGATTATATCATCTACAAAGAAATAAAAATATTTCCTAAAAACCACAACGAAAGATTTAAATTTTAAAAAAGTATTTCACATCGATGCATAACGAAGTCGTCGAACTATTCGAGGTTTATAGAGATTCGTATAATTTAAGACTAAAAAGGGAGGACGCAGAGACCGTTAAGAAATATGCTTACGAAATTAAAAAAATTGCAGACAATAAAGAATAAACTCAAGTCGCTTTTGAAAAAAGAGGAGATTTTTGATGTAGTCTTATTCGGTTCAACACTAAAGGGGAAAACTGTTCCGAATGATATAGACCTTGCGATTATCTCAGACAAAAAAATAAAGGAATCAATAAATGGAGTCCATATTTTAACATTGAAACCAAGTGAATTTGTGTTAAATCAGCCGACTCTAGTAACAACATTATTAAAAGAAGGTTATAGTTTAAAACAAAACCGCCCTTTCTCAGAGAATTTTAGGTTTAAACAAAAAGTTCTGTTTAATTACACACTTACTTCCCTAAAATCGAGTGAGAAAGTAAGAATGGTCGGTCTACTTAGAGGAAAAGATAAACGCGAAGGTCTAATTAAAGAGTACGGAGCAGAGTGGCTTACAAATAATGTTTTCTTAGCTCCGATAAAAGCGGAATATATTTTTGAGCAATTTTTCATACAAAATAAAATTAAATTCAAAAAATTGAATTTATTAGTACACTAAAAATGAACAAACTAATCAACAGAAAAAACCTTGTGGAAATGCTGAAAAAGGCGAAAATAGGCAGAGTAAATAAAAAAGCTTTAAATGAAATTGAAGAATACGTCGGCGAGGAAATTAAAAATCTGGCAGATTTGCTAAAAGAACTCCTAACGCTAAGAGGAAAAAGAACCCTGACAGATAAAGTAGTTAAAGAAGCTACTAAAAAATTTAGAGAAAACAGAAAAGAAAACTATGAAGTTTAGTAGAAAGTGGAATTCGCTGCGGGAAAAAACGTCGTCGGTTATAGAATTCTCGTTACGTAAATTCAGAGGACAGCGGACAGCAGTCTGCCGTAAAATCAGGTATTTCAACGAGCGTTGACAAGGGACCGACAAAATTAGAAACCGATTATCTCCCCCTCAATATTGTGTCTCTCTGACTTTCCAGTCTTCTAACCTGTTCAAGAATTTCTCTGTCTCCGAGTTTATGATAGTCTTCATATAAATCGTTTATCTTTATCTGAACTTTTCTCGCAGCGCTCCTCTTACTCGCATCTTTTATATCTTTCAATTCCGAATTCGCCTTCCAGTTTCTAATCCTACTATCATAAATAACTAAAAGAAAAGACAATATAGCTGTTCCAAGGTAAATCCAGCCGTAATTCTCAAACCACTGAGTACCAAAGTCTAAAACATCCCATCTAAACCAAGCCAATCCAGCAAAAATTAGAACATACAAACTCCAAGCAATTTTTCTAAATATTCTGCTCGGAAACGACTCTATGAAAAAAAATCCAAGTATAAACGGAAAGAAGCTCGCAAGAAAAATTCCAATCACCCCATAGGGAAGCCAGATAAAATTAACAAGCTCTTCGCTTGTGATGTATCTTATTGCAATCAACGAAACGATGATGGAAATCAAAATCACCAAACTATTTCTATCGCCAATCCCTGGAATCTTTCTCGCCGCATAACCGACAAGCAAAATCAAAAGGATGAATACAAGAGCCTTAATAAAAAAAAGCTCTGGAGCGCCAACATCACCCGCATTAAAATCCCCGACAATAAATCTAACAACATCATTCTGCTGAAGTGCAACAAACAAATCATTTACGGAATTCCCTGAAGTCCCAGAAGTAGATGGAAAAAAAGGAACATTCGCCTGCGCGGAAGTCAAAGAAACAAAAGACAACATAAAAACAAAAGCAAACGCAAGAGAAATGATCCTCTTTTTAACCAACATATAACCTACTCCTCACAAAACTTATAGCTGTTTTACTCATTTTTTCTACTCCAACTCTTTATCAACAGATTCTGCCTCGAGTTTTCTTTTCACTTGTTGTTTCTTGAGTCTATCAGCAAGTGCAGAACTAGCGGCAGTAAATTCTTCAGCGTGCACTTTTTCACCAATAAAATTATCAAGCTTACTACCAAAGAGCAATGCCGCAAAAATCGCTACAAGATACATATATGTTGCAAAGGGAGGAATCGCGATTGTGGGAGGTCCGACAATTTGGATTGAACCCCAAACCAATGGTCCAGTTCCATCAACTACACCCCAGTTCTGCAAAAGTGAATAAAGCCCAAAATTAAACCACAAATATATCATACCAAACCCCCAAAGATACCACATCATCGTTCGCAAAATAGACACCCTTTTGCCACTCCCAAAAATCGTGGAATTTACATACAATATCAATGCGAATTGAAGCACCAAACTACCCGCAAGAATGAAAGCAGAAGTTGGAAGAAATAATGCTTGAAGAGAGTCTGCTGGAACAAACCTCAATCCCAAGTATGTGACAATAATAGAAACCGCCAAAGCAATCCACTTTTGATGTAAAAAAATACCGCTAAGCACAGAATAAAAAAGTAGTATAAATAAAACACCCACCAAAACTTTCGTTACCAACTCTGAACCTTTACCAGCTTCAAAATCTCTTCCTAAGACCACTTCCTTTAAATCTGTTTGAGCAACAACAAAATTCACAAACAACGGAGTCAAAAGCAAAACTAAAAACACAAGCACAAAAACTTTCCTCTTTTCCATCTTAATATTAGAATTAAGATATTTATAAAACTTTCTCACCCCTCAAATATCTACTGGGGTTTGGTATCAAAATTAAGGTTCACTCGTTTCTCTAACCGTTTTAGCAACCCCGACTAAATAACTAATGTCTTCCCCCTTCTTTCTCGATTCCTCTTTCTTAACTGCTCTTGAAATATTCCGAATAAAAATACGGACAACAAAAAATAAAATCAGGAGAATTAAAACAACTAAAAAAAATCTTAAAATTAAAAAATCCCTAAAGATGGAAAATCGGTCGCTAAATGCGAAAAATGAAGAAACTATTAACCTCAACACGCCGACAAAAGAAAGAACTAAAACTAAAACCGATGCGACCAGCCAGGAAAAACCATTACTTAAAAATATCTTGGCTCCGAAGCGAAACAAAAAAAGAAACAAAATCAACAAACAAATCAGAACAGAAAATGTTTGAAAATCAACAAACGAATCTTCTTCAAAACCAAAAAGAAATCTAATGTTGTTTTTTGCCTGCTCGGATAATTGAATCTCTTTAACTAACAGCTCGTTCGTCGTTTCCTTAAAGTCAAATGACTCTCTGTCAAAATCAGTCTGCGCCACAACAAAATTGCTGAACAAAACCAAAACAAAAATCCCAACGAATAGTTTCTTCATCCATAAAAAAACAGAACATTCTTTAAATCATTTTCTAAACAGAACAATGTAACCCATAAGTAGCTACAAACGAAAACTTTATATAGCCAAACCGCCCTAAAATTCTATGACAATAGGAGAATCCCTAAAGAACTTCGGAAACAAACTTCGTAGTTACTCCCATCAAAGAGAAAATACATTAGAAAACGACAGAGAAAGAAATTCTCAAACAGGTTACCTCCAAAGAGAAAACTGGTTCGACAGAACCTTAAGACACCTTGGAAGAAGTTTGGCTTATGCAGGAATCGTAGCTACATCGCTAACAGGAATCGGCGGAATCGCTCTTGCAACACAATACATTCGAGGCGGTTTTCCATTCAAAGACGAAAGAGATAATGCATTTGTCATAACCCAAAACGCAATAACTGAAAAACCAGCGAGACCTCTAAAACAAGGAGTCAACCTTTATGTCCCACCATTTGTAAGAACTGTTGATATAAACAGCGAACCTGTAAAAATCACGGGGAAAATCCAATCTGCTGAAACGCAAGAATTTATGTACCGATCAAAAGAGGGAGCTCAGGTTCGACTAAAAACCCAGTATAACTACCAAGTCACCACACCAGACGGAGCCGCAAGAGTTTTCTGGGACTACGGCGGATTGGCAAAAGCACACGAAACTCTTGACACAATAGTTGAAAACGCTTTAATGAATGTTCTGGCAAAAGTAGACGCAAAAGACGTCGCTAAAGAGAAAAGAACATTGCAACCCAACGAAAGAGTCAAAACAGGAAAAGATTATATGACCGCGAGAGGCGGAGAAGAAATCGATTACCTTCTTGAAGCAGAAAACGAAGCAAACGCAATCTTGGAAAGAGAAAAAATAGGTATCAAACTCACAAACTTTGCAATCTCCAATCCGAAATATACGGCAGGAGTTGAATCTGCGTGGGAAGCGCCAATTAGAGCACAAGCAATTATAATTGACGAAGAAGGAAAAGCAAGAGCAAGAATCGTAAGAGCAAACTCCGAAGCAAAAGAAGCGGAAATCCTTGCAGGCGCTACACAAACTACAATGAAAAAAAGATACTTGCCAATCGCGGAAGAAGCAGTCGCAGGATTAAACCTCCCACCAGAAGAAAAATCAAGAATGAAATTACAAATAGCACTTGCTCTCCAAGGAAGAGACAACAGCCAGCAAATCGCAAGCTCGGGACAAAGAACAATCAACGTAGTCGGCGGAGGTCTCGACTCGGTATTTTCAAGAGACTCACACGGCTCGCAAATTAACTATGGTCCTGTGAGTGTTGGAAGAAATAATACCTAAAAAAACGTCCTCTGCGCACTCTTCTTTTTCAACTCGCACAACTTATCAAACTGCTTCTCAACTCTATCCAAAGAAAAATCGTACTCGTCAACCAAAGATTAAATTTTAGCTCTCATCCTTTCCTTCTTCAACCTTTTCAAAATCTCTCTTCCTTTCTCCGATTCTTCCAATCTCTTATAAAATTCTTGAGATTTTTGATACGTTGAATTTATAAGAACATCCACTTGCTTTTTCCACTTCTCTCTTTCATTATCTCTGACAAACTCCGCCCACTTCACCAAAGATTCATCGTGCGTTTTGTCCCTCATTTTTCTTGCGCTCCTTTATCATTTTTTTTATTTTCGCTATTTCACCAACATCAAGTTCATCTTTATATATTATTCTCAAGTGCTTCGCGTCCTCAAAATCCTTATCGCTTCCCAAATATTCTTCCTTAAACGCAATATTCATTTCAATACTAGAAAACCAGATATCTAAACCTGTAAATTTCAACTTTTTCCTCGTTCTAATTTGTAATCCGTCTATTTCATCTTTGACAAATTTAACCTCCATCTCCGGAGGAAAAAACTCCTTATTATTTGTATAGCGAACACTAACTTTATTCTTCAGATATTCGTACACTTCCTCCTCCGACGAAGACTGCATGCAATGAAAGCCGTTCCTTAACAAATCTCTATGCAGTTTCAAAAAATCTTCCTTTGACATTTTTTCAATAATCATGTCAATATCTTCCGTCGTTCGTCTTCTCCCGTGAGAAATAGCGACGAAACCTGAAACAACGATATATCTCGCATGGCTTTCCACAATTCCACAAAACTTTTCAGCAAAGCTATCTAAAACATTTCGGTCTTCAACTCCTCTCTCCATAGCCACTAATAAAAATCAAAGTATATTTACTTTTCTACACTAAAACAAAGTCTTCTGCTCCGCCTTTTTCTTCAAAACACGAAGCTTCTCCAGATTCTTCTCAACCCTCTCCTCTGAAAAATCATGCCTCTCAACTAAAATCTCCTTCAACTTCCCCTCATCCACCTTTGGAAAACTCACAACGACAGATTTAACATTCGGCTTATGAAAAATTTCAAAAATTTCCTGCCAGTTAAACTCAAGCTGATGCTCAACTTCTCTGAAAATCTCAACCGGATATTTTTTCTGTCTAACGAGCGCGAGAGCCTTCTTAGGTCCGATTCCTCTCACACCGCCCGGATTAAAATCCGTCCCAACCAAAATCGCCAAAGAGATAAATTGGTCTCTATCAATTTCCAAATGCTGAAGTGTCTCCTCAAAAGAAATCATTTCCGGAAAAACATCAATGTAACCGCTGACTGTTCTTCGTTTTTTCGACAGAGTCAAATTTTGAATTAGTCTGTCGCCTCCAACAACCAAAGCATCATAATCCTGCGAGCCGACCGCCCACGCCTCGCCGTCCTGAACAAGTTTTGAGCATTGCATCTCTCCCTCGCCCGGCGCCTGCACACATGGAATTCCCATCGCCTCCAACAACTCCTTGCTTTCCTCAATCATCTCACTTGTTAATTTAATAAAACCAAAAGCAAACCGCCCCATACCTTCAACATCTCCTTCTTCTTTAGCAACCTCATACTTTTCCCTTGCCTTCGCCTTCACATCTCCCCTAATTTCATGCGTCCTACCTTTCAGCTCGTGATACTCTCCGTCAAAAACATAAATCAACTTTATCCCCTCGGACAAAAGAGAAACATTCCGGTAGAACAGCCCGGACAGATGCGACGTGATTCTTTTATTATTATCCATCAACGGTGTCCCGTCCTGTTGCCTTATAGAACTCAGAAACTGATAAATCGCGTTGAACGCATCAACGGCTATGGCCTTGCCCTTCAACTCCGAAAAACGCACCTCCCGTCTCGGAACAATTTCGCCTATCTGCAATCCCATTCTATTACGGAGACATTAGAATTAATAAAATTAATGCCTTGCGCATGCGTTAAGTATCAGGGGGTTATCATAGTTTTTTCTTCTCCTGTTAAGTGTCGGGAGTTTTGTTTAAGAGTCTATAAGTTGTAATAGAAATCCTAAGCAAAGAAGTATGAGCCAAAAAAGATTTCTTTTTCTTTCATTCTTATAAGCCCTTTGTTGTTCTTCGTATAAGGGAACTACGCGCCCCTTCACATTTTTTTGAGATTCTATAAAAGTTTGAATAGCCCACCCCAATCCTGCTATAAAGTTTAATCCTAACCCTATTTGACTAACACCCATTATTGTTCTTAATCGCATTAATTAATAAAGTTTCCCACGCATTTCCTTTAATTCCAATTCCACATTTATCCGCAGGGGTTAAATTTTGTCTGCTGTTTTTTCTTACGAAATTATGAAAGACTTTGAAACCATCTTGATATTCTTGGACTTTTGTAACTCCTCGCCTGACTTTATGAAATTCTTTTTGATGTGAATGATGGCTCTCTATTGCGTTGTTGTTTACAACTTTTCTCTGTCCTTTGACTTAAACAGGCTATCATCTTTTTTCTTAGCAGGCATAACAAAAATAAATACATAACGCCACTGATAAACCTTTCTAAGAAAAAAGAGGCAATTGCTCTCCTAAATTATCTCTTTCAACAACTGCTCCCGGAACTCCTGCTCTCGGTTCTTGGTGTTCTGCCTTCAAAACTTTTTTAGCGGCACTAAAAATCTCACGACCTTCCCTCATCAATATATAATAACTCAACGAGTCAGCATATTCTCCGTTACCTGTTAACTCCGCAACAAGACTTCTTAGATAACTCTCGTTACGCCGATTGAATTTCTCTTCAATCCTCACGGCCTGCTCATGGGTAATTTCATAACTTCTCTTCATACCAAAAAACAAAACTCAAGACTTTTAAACGTTTCCCTCTTAGTAAAAACATGAACGGCTTTATAGTTTATTCAACCTACTCAACACAAAACAATGAAACAACAATCCAGCTATTTGGGAAACTGGAAAACGGTCAGTCTTTCCTGACGCTGAATAAATTCAAGCCGTATTTCTTCATCCGCAAAGAAGACGAAAAAGAAGCCCTTTCTATTTTAAGCCCGGCCATACCTAAAACTTGTCCTCTTGAAAATTTCAAAAAAGAACCTGTTTTGAAAGTAGAATTCAAAACCCGCTCGACTTTACAGGAAGCATACAAAAAACTTCACAAAGAAATAGAAATCTACGAAGCCGACATAAAACCACAATACAAGTTTTTGCAGGATAAAAACATTCTCTCTTTAGCAAAAATTGAAGGCGAATACGAAAGCTCAGAAAGAATCGACAGAATCTACCACGAACCAGAAATCAAACCTTCGATTTTCAACCCAAAATTAAAAACCATTTCTCTTGATATTGAATCCGACTCAAAAGACAAACTCTTCTGCATCGGACTCACTTCAAAAGAAAAAGACTACAAAAAAAACTTCATGATTACCTCCTCTTCCCTGAAAAACACCGTATCGTGCAAATCAGAGGAAGACTGCCTTCAAAAATTCAAAGCCGAGGTCTTAAAACAGGACCCGGACATAATAACCGGCTGGAACTTAATCGATTTCGACCTCTCTCTCCTAAGAGACTTGTTCAAAAAACACAAAATAAAATTTGACATCGGCAGGACAGATGAAGAACCAAAACTGAGAATAGAAAAAGGATTCTTCCGTTCCTCCTCAATAGACCTTCCGGGCAGACAAGTCCTCGACGCCCTAAACCTACTCCGCGACCCTGTAATCAAAGACTCTCCGTTCATCAGAAACGCGAAATTCAAATCCTACACTCTGGAAGACGTTTCGCAGGAAATCTTGGAGGACGGAAAAATACTGAAAGGAAAAAACCGCCACGAAGAAATAGAAAAACTTTACAACGCCCGCACCCCGGCGTCTCAACAAAAATTAGCGGACTACAATCTCAAAGACTGCACCCTCGTCTTAGACATTCTGGAAAAAACAAAAATCCTGCCTTTGGTTTTAGAACGCTCCCAACTGACAGGCCTCCAACTCGACAGGTTGTCCGGCTCAATCGCCGCCTTCGACTCACTCTACATCAGAAAAGCCCACGATAAAGGAATGGTCTCCCCAAGCTTAGATTACAAACCGAAAGAAGAACGCATCAAAGGAGGCTATGTCTCGTCTATAAAACCAGGAATCTATAAAAACGTTTTAGTTTTAGACTTCAAATCTCTATATCCTTCAATAATCAGAACATTCAATATTGACCCTGCTTCTTTATTAGACAAAAAAGAAAAAGAAGCAATTGAATCTCCGAACAAAGCATATTTCAAAAATCAGGAGGGCGTTTTGCCAATAATAATAGAACGTTTGCACAAGGCAAGAGAAAAAGCAAAAAAAGAATCCCGTCTTTTGTCCTCGCACGCAATAAAAATAATCATGAACTCATTTTTCGGCGTTCTGGCTTCTCCAAACTGCAGATACTTTTCTCTGGAAATGGCAAACGCAATCACCCACTTCGGACAATTCATAATTAAACTAACGGCAAAAGAAATAGAGAAAAAGGGTTTCAAAACCATTTACAGCGACACCGACTCCGTCTTCGTTGAAACCAAACTCAACAAAGAAAAAGCAAACGCACTCGGACACAACATCGCAACCGACATCAACGACTTTTACAAAAAATATGTAAAGAAAGTCTATAAACGCCCCTCATTTCTGGAATTAGAATTTGAAAAACAATACCTCTCTTTAATGATTCCAAAAATCCGCGGAACAGAAAAAGCCGCAAAAAAACGCTATGCCGGACTCGTCGAAAAAAACGGAAAAGAAGAACTAGAGATTACCGGATTGGAAGCAATCCGCGGCGACTGGACAAAGGCGGCACAGGAATTTCAGGTCCAGCTATTAATGAAACTGTTCCACGACGAGCCGATAGAAAAATTCATCCGCGATTACATCAAAAAAATAGAACAAGGAAAGATGGATGAAAAACTGATTTACAGAAAATCTCTCCGAAAAAACCTGAAAGAATACACAAAAACAACACCCCCTCACGTCAAGGCCGCGAGAAAACTAAAAAATCTCTCTTCAAATGTAATAGAATACTACATCACAACCGACGGACCTGAGCCTGTTTCACAAAGAAAACACAAAATAGATTATTCCCATTACCTAAACAAACAAATCCAGCCGATAGCAAATCAAATTCTTTCGCTCTTCAACAAAGATTTTGATGAAATTATCCAAAAGACAAAACAAGCGAAGCTATTCTAACAACTTAACAACTCCGCATCTCTCCGCAAATACAAAGGATGCTTCGGCTCTCCGACTTTAGTCAGACCAAAACACTCCGCCGCACCAATCATTTCCCGCACCTCCAAACCTCGACCCAAAAACAAACCATGATTGCCCCAGCATACAACAATCTTGTCAGCACCCTTAATTCCCCTCTTAATAAAATAATCATTTTCCTTTCCTACAGGATTATCAACTTTCTTCATATCGCTGGGAAGAGTAGCACGGAAAGCAAACAAATTTAAAACAGTAGCAGAGCCATAACCCCAATCCCGAGCAAAAACCATTATTCTTGCAACAGTCGGATCGTTCTTCAACTCCGTAGCCGTAGAGGGATTCAAACCAATAAATACAACTCTTTTTTTCAAAGAATCCCAAGTCCGCATTAGACTATACCTGTAATTCTCACAATGAGAAAACACGGCTTCGCTTTCAACACCATCCTCGCTTACGTTCGTTCTCTTTATCACAATATTAAATAATTTTTCCGATTATAAAACTTCGCCCAATGCCAATTATGCGCACTCCTAAAACTCAACACCGGGCGCGTCGGGCGCTTCGCGCCCTCCAAATTCTTGTGGCTATTTTTTCTGGATTCAACTACAGTCCTGCACAAAATCTGATTAACCGCCAACCTTTTAACCTCATTCTCCCTAAAAAAATTATGAAATATACAATGAAACAAAAATTTGAAGACCGAATGAAAAAACTCCTGCCGGCACAGGAAGACTTTGAACAATTCAAAAAAATAATCCACGAAGAACCTTTGGGTTTCATTAGGTGCAACACGCTAAAAATTTCAACAGAAAAACTCCTAGAAAAATTAAATAAAAAATGGGTTGTTGAACAACCCTTCCCAAAATTCCCGGAAATCATGCTCATTATTTCCGAATTAAAACCCGGAGAACTCGGCAACTCAATAGAACACACGCTCGGCTACTACTACATTCAGGAAATTTCTTCAATGCTCCCGCCTCTCGCACTCGACCCAAAACCCGGCGAGCTGGTTCTGGATTTATTCGCCTCGCCCGGAAGCAAAACAACACAAATCGCGGCTCGTATGGAAAACAAAGGCACAATAATCGCCAACGACCTGAAGCTCGACAGAATCTCAATACTCGTAACGAACTCGGAAAGGTGCGGAGTCACAAACTCTGTCGTAACAAGAAGCGACGCGTTATCACTCTGCTCCCAACTCAAAAAAGCAAACTATAAATTTGATAAAATTCTTCTAGACGTTCCCTGTTCAGGCGAGGGCACTCTCCGCTCCTCTCCTAAAACATTCTTAATCTGGAATGAAAATGTAATAAAATCTCTTTCAAAAAAACAAAAAAAATTCTTCGCCGCCGCCCTGCCACTACTAAAAGTCGGAGGAACTTTAGTCTACTCGACTTGCACTCACGCCACGGAAGAAAACGAAAAAGTAATCGACCACGCCCTTTCCAACTTCCCCGTTAAAATTGAAACCCTGCATCTTCCAATAAAATGCCGCCCCGGAGTATCCAAGTGGAAAGATGAAGAATACAACTCCGAAACAAAAAAAGCCTGCAGAATTTACCCGCAGGACAATAACACAGAAGGTTTTTTTGTTTCTAAATTCACATTGCTGGAAGAAGTTAAATGAAAATAATAAAATCGTCACAAAAAAAGAAACTGCAAAAAGAACTCGAAGAAATCTACGGTCTGCCCGTCCTTTCTTATCAGCTAATCCAAGGTGGCAAGAAAAGACTCCGCGCTTTCTCCGGCTCACTAACAAGAGAACAACTCCTTGAACTGAAAAAAATAGCAAAAGTAGAACTTGTCGGAATGTATTTAATCTCAGAAAAAGACACAGAGCCAAGACTAAGTTTCGACGCCGTTTCCTTACTAAGAAAAAAAATCACGAAAAACATAATTGAAATAAACAAAGAACAATTTGAGCAATGGATTCGTGGCTACGACTTGGAAATGCAAACCCAAAAAGGCACAATAGTTATAAAATACAATAATGATTTAATAGGTATAGGTAAATCCAATGGAGAAAAAGTTTTCAATTATATCCCGAAGGAGCGTAAAATAAAAACACCGATAAAATGACAAATCAAAGACCAAGCTGGGACGAATACTTCATAAAAATCTGTCAGGCAGTCAGAGAAAGAGCAACCTGCGACCGCGGGAGAAATGGCGTGGTAATAGTCAAAGACAAACAAATCCTCACAACGGGCTATGTCGGTTCCCCTGCAGGACAACCGCACTGCGACGAAATCGGGCACATAATAAAAGAAACAAAACATCAGGACGGAAAAATAACAAAACACTGTCTTAGAACGACGCACGCCGAAATCAATGCAATAACACAGGCAGCAAAAAAAGGAATTTCAATAGATGGTGCAACTCTGTTCACATTGCTGGAACCGTGTTTGCATTGCGCAAAAGCAATAACCAACTCCGGAATAAAACGCGTTGTCTGCGAGAAAGAATACCACGACGCCTCCGAAGCACGCGAACTATTCCAAAAAGCCGGAGTCGAACAAGTCCACCTAACTAACGAAACTATGAAATACGAAAACCAGTAAAATGACATCACAAAACGCACCCCGTTTGAGAAGAAAAGATATAATTCTTAGATACAATAATTTTTTTATTAGCGCTCGACAATTAAATTTTGAGGATGGCAATTCCTCTCTCGGTTTCAAAACCTTGTTGCCTTTGCCGTTGACGTAATGAAAACAGAAGAAATCCAAAAACTAAAAAAAGCAGGAGAAATTGTAAGACAAGTAAAAGCATTCGCCCGTTCTTTCATAAAAAAAGATATGCCCTTGCTCGAAATCGCGGAAAAAATAGAAGCGAAAATCAAAGAACTCGGAGGCGAACCTGCATTTCCCGTAAACCTCTCAATAAACGAAATTGCCGCTCACTCAACTCCGAGCCACAACGACGAAGCCAAAGCCTCTGGTTTGCTAAAAGTAGACTGCGGTTGCCACATCTCTGGTTTTATCGCGGATTCCGCCTTCTCAATTGACTTAGAAAACTCAGAAGAAAACAAAACACTTATAGAAACGGCAGAAGCCGCTCTCATTAAAGCCCTCGAAAAAATAAAACTCGGAACACAACTTTCGGAAATCGGGAAAGCAGTTGAACAAACCGCGAAATCAAAAAATCTCCAGCCAATAATCAATCTTTCCGGGCATTCAATCTCGCATTACGAGCTTCACTCTGGTCTAACCATCCCAAACTACGACAATTCACAAACTCTGGAACTGGAAGAAGGCGTTTACGCAATAGAACCTTTCATAACTTCCGGAACAGGAAAAGTCCGCGACGGCAGACCTTCAGGAATTTACTCAGTCGAAAAGGACGGACAAGTCCGCGACGCTTTTGCGCGCGAAGTCCTTGAGTACATAGTGGAAACTTACAAAACCCTACCGTTCTGCTCCCGCTGGCTCGTAAAAAAATTTGGAACGAGAGCACTGATTGCGATGAAGAGAATCGAAGACGCCGGAATCGTCCACCACTACTCACAACTAGTAGAACAAATGAAAAAACCAGTCGCGCAAGCCGAACACACTGTAATCTTAACAAAAGAAGAAAAAATCATCACGACCTAACCAACCGTAGCTCTGTCGCAAAATCGGGAGTTGCCCAATTCTCAAGACTCTCAACAAATTATTTTGAAACCTTTTCTCCCGCAAATGCAACACCGCCTTCATTCCCGTATGCCTTAGAAAGTCAGGAGTTTTTCCATTTACCAAGATTTTCATAACAAACAATGAAATATTAGGAAATTTCTGCTAGGAAATTTCTCGATGTTATCTAACAACTAAAAATCTAATTTATACAATATCAACTCCTAAAGAATTTAAAGCCTCCACCTACCGCAAACCTTAAAACGCCTTTTCTGATTATATAACCGCCCCTCGTAGCTCAGTGGTTAGAGCGCCTGGCTGTAGAAATAGCGTGAACATTCCTCTATTTTTGAGGATAAGAATGAAACGTGAGCAGACCTTGTTCGCCAGAACAAAGCAGTACCCGGGAGATCCCCAGTTCGACTCTGGGCGAGGGGATTCATGCTGTCAGAGACAGCATTATCGCCCTGTTGTGCGAGAGCAAACAAGATTGCGAAGCAATCCAGAAATTACCTATCCTGTTCACAGTAAAGTTATCTCTTTATAGTTATAACAAACCAAAAAACTTAAATAGCCAAGGCGACCAGCTTCTCCATGAAAATAACAAAACAAAAAGTGGAAAAACTGGCTTTGATAATAATAATCATCTTCGCAGTTCTGGGCTCAGCTGTCTCAAGCATCGCAATCCACGAATATTCCCACGCACAAGACTACCAAGGTCTCACAAAAAACGAGGAAGTATGTGCACTCGTCCTACCGGAAACACCGTCTGATTTACTGAACGCAAAACAACCCGCAGGATATTTCAGCTTTGACTACAATCCCGAAGACATAAAAGAAATAAACAGAATAGACAAATACACAGAAAAAAAAGCCTATTCTTTATCAGCACTTCCAATCGCGCTCCTCGCAATTTCTGTCCTCGCACTAATCATCGCAAAAACCGAATTCTAATAATTCTTCCTCTCAGCCCCACCACCCTTCAAATGAACATCCATTTGAGGAAACGGAATTTCAATCCCTGCCTTGTTCAACGCCTTGTAAATCCTGCTGTTAATCTCATCAATCGCCCTAAACCTGTTGGCAAAGGAGTCTACATAAACATAAGCTTTGAAGTTCAAAGATGAATCTCCCATCTCAGCAAAATAAATCAACGGCTCCGGGTCTTTAACTACATGAGAAATCTGCATAATCTCCTTCTTAATCAGTTTCTTAACTTTCTCAATATCGCTTCCGTAAGCAACTCCGAAAGATACAACTGCCCGTGCCTTCGGCTCCGGCAACGAAACATTTTGAATCTGGCTGCTGGCTAACCTGGTGTTGGGAACAATCATCATCTCATTATCAAAAGTCTTAACCTTCGTGCTCCTGATTCCAATTTTCTCAACGACACCCCAGGTCTTGTCCTCCAGAACCACCCAGTCCCCAACGCTAACACTCTTATCTAAAATCATCGCAACGCCTGAGAAAATATTACTCAAAACCGGCTGCAATGCCAGCGCAATCGCAATTCCGGCAACTCCCAAAGTCCCAAGCAAAGGCAAAACCTCAATTCCCCAAATCTGCAAGATGTAAAGCAAAACTAGAATTATCAGAGTTATTCGTAAAGTCTCATGAACAAGAGAAGTCAGGCTTTCATTAACCTTAACCTTGGACTTCTTCGCCAAACTTTCCCATCCGCGGACAAGAACCACATCAACAATCACAAAAACCAAATAGCCCAATAAAACAACCAACGCAGAGTAAATAATTCTGGAAATATTCAAAACCAAACCCTCTGCCAGAGTCATCTCATTCAAAGCAAACAAAACGCTGATTAAAAAAGCCGCAACCGTCAAAGGTGAGGAAAATTTTTTAATCAAAATATCATCAACATCTGTTTTTGTCTTTGAAGTTAGCTTAAGACTTGCATGCAAGAACAAAGACAAAACCACTCTCAACAAAATAAAAAGACCGAGAAAGACAACTAAAGCTAAAGCAAACTCGTTCGGAATAATCCTCTTTAATCCAAATAATTCCCCCAAAGCCATATTAGAAAAAAAGAAAAGACATTTAAATTACTTTCCCTTACTCTTTTCATGAAAAAGAAAGGTGAAATGTCAGGAAAAACCGGAAACATCCTTGTGGTTATTTATCTTTTCCTATCCGGAATATTTACGCTGAACTTTCTCCCAAGCTCAATTGCGGCAAACGCATCTGGCGTCGCATTCCTGATTGCGGCAATTTACGGCGTCGTGGCAATAATAAAAGACTCGGACTATTTATTTCCCAACAATTAAAGTGAAACAATCCCTCCTAATTGTGAGAACGGCTCGCCGCGTGAGCCGTTCCCTTTCATCCCAACCTAAGCGGGATGAATATGATAGAAATACAAAAACAGTCGGTTTAAAAATTTAAGCCTCGTCCTCTTCTTCCCTTTCCTTCTTTTGCTTTTTCAAAATCTCCTCAACAACCTCTTCCTCCCCACCCTCGCTCACCCAAAAATCAAAAACCGTATAAAAAACTCTCAGAACAATTTCAATGAAAAATATTATCACAAGATAAGAGAAAATGTGGTCTATCAGAGTTGGAAGCACCCTCATCTGTTCAAGAAGATTACCAAAATTAAAGAAATCGCCTAAAGTTAAAAGAAAAATAGACAAAGCAATGAAAGGAAAAATCTTGGCAACATCTTTCGCTATCTCTCTCTTGAAATAAGCTAAAATTCTGATTCCACCAATAACAATCGCGGCAATCATCAGGACTTCGTTGACAGGTGTCCCCTCCTCGGCAATCAGCAAAAGCATGAACGACAATGCACTAAACCATAAAACTATCAGCAGAGGCATGATAAGAATATACTCAATAAAATAAAACAAAATAGCGAACAACTTATTGAAAATTGGATGCTCGCTCGTGTTATACTGTTTCAGATTAAGATGAATCAAATTCCTCTTCGAAGTCGATTTGTAAAACTCCCAAATAAAAAGCGAAACCACGGCGAGAACAATGGATAAAACCAGCACATTCAGAGCAAGACCATCGTTAAAAAATGCTCCTGCCTGATTAAAGACATCACCTATCGCCATGCCTAAGTTAACAAAAGCAAGTTTTTAAGATTTGCCCCTGTAGTTCCATCGCAAAATCGAGAGTTGCCAATTTCACAAATTCTCTATAAACTCTCGAATATTGTAATTCACATTTTTTTGGGAGCAATCTCGTAGTTGCTGGGCTAATAATCCCAAAACAAAAAGTTTATCCAAAAATTTTACTATGTGAATTAGGCAGGGCTTATAATTGACCACTTAAAGAAATAGTCGGGGCGTATAACAGATTCTGTATCATATCTTATAACAACTTTTATAACAATTTTTATCACACAATTTATAAATTTTCTCTTGGAAGACAGGAAAATTAATTGAATATGACACTACGAAAATAGAAATTTAATAGATATTACACCCTAAAAAGCGATGCCCTCCAAAAGAAAAACATTTTAATACGTTTCTGCCTTAAACAAAACATGATAGACATAAGACTAATCAGAGAAACCCCGGAAACTGTAAGAAAAAATATAGAAAAAAAACACCAGCACGAAAAACTTCACCTCGTAGATAAAATCAGAAAAAAAGACATTGAATGGCGGAACCAAAAACAAAGAGTCGACAAACTAAGGCATGATAGAAACATAATTTCCAAAGAAATCTCAAAGGCGAAAAAAGAAAAAAAGCCCTCCACAATCTTAATGAAAAAGGCAAAGCTAATCCCAAAAAAAATTGAGGAAATTGAAGCAAAAGCCTCCAATTTGCAGAAACAAATAAAAGAAATGCTGCTCCAAATCCCAAACATTGTCCATGAATCAGTCCCTCACGGAAAAAGCGCAGAAGACAACGAAGAAAAAGAGGTCATCGGCAAACCAACTGAAAAAAAATTCAAAGTAAAAAATCACGCCGAACTCGGAGAGGAACTTGGCTTACTTGACTTCGACTCCTCCGCAAAAATCTCGGGAAACGGTTTCTATGTCCTGAAAGGACAACTCGCCTTACTGAACCAAGCCCTAATCAGCTACGCAAGAGACTTCATGGTTTCAAAAGGATATGAATACATAGAACCGCCATTGATGATAAAAAAAGAAATTCTATCGGGTGTTTTCTCAAAAGCGGAAATAGAACAAATGTCCTACAAAATTGAAGGCGAAGACTTGTACTTAATCGCAACATCAGAGCACCCCGTAATCGGAATGTACATAAACAAAGTCCTGAAAAAAGAAGAACTCCCAATAAAACTAACAGCTTACTCAATGTGCTTCAGAAAAGAAATCGGTTCTCACGGCGTCGACGAGAAAGGCCTCTTCAGGACACACCAGTTCAACAAACAGGAAATGGTAGTAATCTGCAAGCCGGAAGACTCCTATAAATATTACGATGAACTCTTATCTTTATCAAAACAATTATTCAAAAATCTTGGAATTCCAATTCGTGAGCTTGAGTCTTCCGCTGGCGATCTCGCAGACCTGAAAGCAAAGGGTGCAGACCTGGAAGCATGGTCTCCAAGACAAAAAAAATATTTCGAGGTAACCTCCGTAACAAACATGGAAGAAGCACAGGCAAGAAGATTAAACATCCGCTACACAGATGAAAAAAACCAAAAACGTTTTGTCCACACCTTAAACAACACAGCCATCGCCACCTCCCGCGCCCTCGTAGCAATAATGGAAAATTACCAAAACGCCGATGGGACAATTGACATTCCGGAAGTTCTGCAAAAATACATGAACGGTAAAAAGAAGATTGAAAAGTAAACTACCCAGCCCTAAAGGGCGAGGTATCAAATAACAAAAAATGTTATCACAAATCAACACGCAACAACAAGATTTAGCCATTAATTACATTAGATTGGATAATCATAAAGAATTAAATTCGAGGATGGCAATTCCTCGCTTGGCTTCAAAAGCCAAGGTATCTTCGCCGTTGATGTAATGAATAATATATTGGAGATAACATCGCGATTAAGAGGGGTTTTGCCGTAGGCAAAATTTGGGGAAATTTTCTGCAAGAAAATTTACCTCTTAATCGCTTATACGCGTCTGCTAAGACCGAGCCATAGTCTGCAAGACAGTTTTTTGCGAAGCAAAAAAAAGGCGAAGAGTTAAATTTTCACGATAATAAATTTCTCCGTAGGAGACTATATGTCCGAAGGACGAGGGGGAGTCCAGATTTTTTGTTTCTTTTTTGTAAAACCCCAACATTTTTTTCATGAATAGGGTCTTTTTAACCGAGATAGTATAGTAATTTTTTGATTACTTATTAAGGGCTACTTTTTCTGAGTTCTCTTGACATCTTAACCTCTAAAAAATACCGACTAACTTTTCCGCAGCCTTTTTTTTAATCGCGATTTAAAGGTCTGTAATATTTATGCATAGGAAGAGGTAAGTTTTGGAATTTAAGTTCCTCTTCAAATTCCGAAAGTTTCAGAACGGAAGTAAAAAAGTTAAAGAATTCTTCTTTTCTTCATCATCTCCCACTTCTCAATCGTCGCCTTAAGCAGGGCAGGCAGAAAACCGCCCCAGACAAAACTCTTGCTGGAAAAAATCGCACAATTTTTTCCGAGACTAATAATCAAAGCTCTCGGCTTTGTCCTGTATTCAGTCAATTTCTCGTCCCTATCAAGAGCACAAATATTTTTCACAATTATCTCCGCCTGATTCTCGGCATTCTGCGCAGTCTTTTCCTCCTGCCTGTCGCCTACATCTCCTATAGCAAAGATATTTTTTTGTTCCTTTAACTGCAAGTAACTATTAACTTTGATTTGGTTTTTAGCATTTAAACTATCGGAAAAGTTTTTTTCCATAAAAGAATAATTGGGAGTTATCCCCGTGCAAAGAAAAGCAAGGTCTGTCTCAATTTCTCTTCCTTTGTCTGTAACATATCTTTTCCCATTATAGCTAACAACTTTTTCATTGCATATAATCTTAACGCCTTTTTTTCTTAAAAATTTCTCAGCGTAATCAATAGCTGACTTAGAATTTCTGGCAATTAGTCTTTCCCCAGAATGAACAATCGTTACTTCTTTTTCTTTCCCGTATTTCCACAAAATTTCTCCTGCTAATTCAATTCCGACCAAACCTCCTCCAATAATTAGGATATTTTTCGCCTTGCAAAGTCTGTCGTAATAATTCCTTAAGTGTTTAGCCCTAACAACAGCCACAACTTTCTGTTCCTTGAAAGGCAGGTTATAACTGCTTCCCGAGGCGATAACTAAATAATGAAACCTAACTTTTCGTCCGCCAACCAGAATATAATTTCTTCCAATCTCTTTGACTTTGCCAACTAAAACTCTCGCCCACATCAGATAGTGGCTATGCAAAACCTGCAACTTCCGGATATGAGATGGCTCAACAATAGTTCTCAAAATCCCGGGAGTGAACTCAAAGTAGTCCTTCGTATCAACCAAAGTAACATCAAAATGTTTGTCAAGGTGTTTTGCTACATGGCTTCCCGCAAAACCTCCCCCGATTATTACAACTTTCTTTTTCATGACAATAAAAATGAAAAATAAAATAAAAACCTATCTGCTTAAACAGACTTGTATCCGAATGCTCCCAGCACCCAGAAGTTAGTTACCAAAGTCAAATGGACAAGCATATTTGTCCAATTACCCCAATTAGCGGTGAACGTAGCAACAAGCAGCACAATTATCGGAATGTAAACTACCTTATGCAAATTCCATTTCGCTAGAATTAAAGCACCAGACAAAAGTTCACCGATTATCAAAACCCACGCGAAGAAAGCCGGAGCCGGAATTCCCAGTCCGCTCAGCATTCCAACAATCGCACTAGGCCCCATAACGAAAAGTTTCATCAGTCCGGGGATCAACATAACCAATCCCAGAAAAATCCAGTTAACAGTCCATGCAGTTTTCTTAGTATCTCTCATTTAAACCCCCTTTCACTTTCGTGTTCAACATACAAGCATTTGTTAATTACCCTATTTAAATTTTAAGTTTGCACCGTTAACTAAATCCTTTCATTACACGATTATCTACGGATGTCTTTTTCTTCAAAAGTTAGATTGCTTTTTGTAAACTGCCCAGCCCTAAAGGGCTGGGCGTTGTCGCTTAGAATTCAACCAAAGTCTTTTGATTTCAAGCAGCGAGCTAAATCAAACTCGCTGCTTTATTATTTTGCAAGAATAAATAATTTTGCTCGCTCGCCCAATTCGACAATTCAGCTACGGATTAAAATCCGAAAGGGTTCTTGCCTGGGCTCGCCCCTAAACACAACATAATAAAAATAAAAATTTCAATCCCTCAAAATCTTAATGCCTTTTCTTGAATTATCAATCACCACTTTATTTTTCACTTTCACTTTAATTCCTCTGTCCAGAGTTGCGATAAAAAATCCTTCCTTTCCTTTTGCAATCAATCCTTCGTCAACATTCTTCCCGCCAAGTTTCATCTTCTTCGTCTTCCCTGCTTCCAGAATTTCAAATGCAATATCAATCGCTTCTTTCTCCAGACGCGAAACCTTTTTTCCTCTCTTTACATCTTTCAGCTCCTGCAGAACTTCCCGTGGCACTTTGACTTTAAAACCCATTTCTTCCAAAAGCGAAAGAAAATCAATCCTCTTCATCACGCACGACAAAATAAAACTGGTATCTAAAAGCACTTCCATTTTTGTAATTACAGATAAAACAACTATTTAATTCTTATTCTTTTCCGGATAATCTTTCGCCTTGGCTCGCACCTCCGACCCTTGCGTATTCATTTCTTTAACCCAATATCTTTCAAAAATAAGAGATTAGCGGCCCCTCAAATAACAAATGTCCATAAATATAACTTCATCATCGTATCCGAGTCCACGAAAATGTTCCTTCAGTTTCTCTCCTTCTTCCTTAAGACCTTCTTCCCTCAAAATTCCATCAACTGGAGGAACCCAAATAGCTCCATACTTTTCAGGACTTGGTTTTTCATCAAAAATTAATTTTCTTGGAATGTAAAAAGCTAAGTTATCTGTTGGGGGTGCTTCAGGCAAATTTCTAAAACTCTTAACAGTTCGGGAATCAAAACAAATATCCTCTCCGTCCGGATGCACAACATAGACTTCCCTTGCATCCTCTCCGACCAATTTCTTAACAACCCTATAACCAAACTTTTCCGGGCTTCTTGCAGAAGCACCAACAACAGTCATAGAATCTATTTTGAGCATCTTAACTCCTATCAAGAAGATTGTAAAACTTCAGCTCCATTTCTTTCTTATCCAAAAAAACTCCTCTCGCAGCAGAAGTCGTAGTCCAGACATCTTTCTGCTTCACGCCTCGCATTTGCATACAATAGTGCGCGCCTCTCACCACAACAATCACTCCCTGCGGTTTAATATGTTTATCAATTTCTTCAACAATCCTCTCCGTGAAAGTTTCCTGAAGACAAGGCCTTTTTGAAAGCGACTCAACAACCCTTGCCAGCTTGCTCAACCCAAGAGCACAACCGTCCGGAATATAACCGACGCTGACTTCATATCTTATCGGCAAAAAATGATGCGGGCACATCGAAAAAACACTAATATCTTTTTCCAAAACAATGCCGTTATACGAAGTAGGGAAACACTTCTTGAAGATTTCTTCCAAGTCTTTCTTTGAATCGGACAAACCTCCGAAAATCTCTTTGTAACTCTTAGCAAACCTCTCCGGAGAGTCTTTCAAATTCTCATCACTCATGTCCAGTTTCAAACCTTTCTCGATAATCTCTCTAAAATGCTCGGCGATTACTTTCTCATCAATTCCATCATTGTTTTCCATCAAAAGAGAAAAGTTACGGGCTATTTAACTCTTGCTATAACCCGGTTAACGGAAAATTTATAAACGGGTGTTAACAAAAACAACTATGGAACCAGAATTAGAGGGAAAAGTCGCGATTATCACGGGAGGCAGCGAAGGAATTGGATTTGGAATTGCCAGCTCGTTAGCGGAAAGAGGGGCCCTAGTTTATTTAACAGCAAGAAGAGTAAAGGAACTGAATTTGGCGAAGTCCAGCATAGAAGGAAATAATGGGAAGGTAGAAGTAAGGGAAGCAGACATAACGGATATTGAAAGGATGACTGAAATTATAAATGAAGTTTACAATACAACGGGCAGATTAGACTTCTTTATCAACAATGCTGGGGCTTGGAAACCACAAACAATCTCCACCTCCGCAGAAGAATTAAGAAAAATGAGGCAGTTAACTCGAGACGCACCCATAGAGATAACGGAGTATCTGGCAAGAAAATTCAAAGACTTAAACAAAGAGATAAAAATTCTAAGTGTTGTTTCGCAAGCGGGGATAAGATATCTGAATGGAAATCTCGGTTATGGCTCTGGAAAAAAAGGTCTGGCAGTTTCACTTTTAGAACTAGAAGGGGAACTTGCGCACCATAAAATCGGTAATGTCAAACTATATGCTTTATATCCTGCAACGGTTGCAACAGAAAAAGTCTTGCCGGCTATTAGGGCAGGAGAATTGCAAGATGCAACAACTCTGGAATCAGTCGTACAGACTGCAATAGATTTGCTATTAGACAAAACGCCTACGAGACACGCATATGTTGGGTTTGTTCCCGGACAAGGCATCACAAGAAGATATTTTGATGTGAAGCCATCAGAATTCCAAATGTTCCCGCAGACTGGAGAAGATGAAATTGTTGATTCAAATTTCGATCCAAAAAGTTTGCTTGAATAAGTTTATATAATTCAGTGCTGTAAAAAAGTTGTGTTACCAAAAAAAGAGTGTATCCACTTCGCTGAAGTATTAGAAAAAGCCAAAACAGCAATCCTGAAGAAAGATTCTTCTGCTTTGAAAGACCTTTCAAACAGCACAGTCCATTCCGCCTGCTCTTATCAGGACGGCGAATCAATCGCAATTGCCATAATGCTCTACGCCCTATCTAAACTGATTGAGCGCGACGACTTTGAAAAATTCAGAAACTGGGACCTGTTCGTAAAAAAATTCAACAACTTTCTCTCCTTGGCGATAAAGGCACTCAACGAAGGAAACAAAACACTCTACGAAAAATACGTCCAGCAGGCGAGAAAAACTCTCACCTCAGAGTCCGTCAGTCTAAGGCCTTACATTCAGGAAATCATGAAAAAAGCATCTTTAAACAAGGGTTCAAAAATACACGAGCATGGGATTTCCCGCGAGCTCGCCGCCCGGCTCCTCGGAGTTTCACAATGGGAGCTATCGCCTTACATCGGACAGAAAGAAGTTCCCGAAAAACAAGACCAGACAATCGGCGTGAGAACACGCGCCCAAATGGCTCTGGAGTTTTTCTCATGATGCCCAAAATTGAATTTGTTTATTCTTTTCAATACGCTGACAGATTTAGACAAATGCCCATTACGAAAGAATATCTCTCAAAAAGAGGAGAGAAATATCCAACACCAAAAAAAATCAGGAGTTTTATAAAAAGAATAAAAAAAATTTGGACAAGAGAAGGACAAAAGGTTCTAAGAGAAATATCAAAGATAAGCAGACTAAAATGGAAAGAAAAAGAAATAAAATGTTATATTATCTGGATTGGCAGAGCGCTGTCTTCACCTTTAACCATTAAGGTAACAAATAGCCCAAATGAGCTTATAGACACTTTAACCCGCAAGTTAATTCATCAGATACAATCTCAAAACTATGAAAAATTCAAAAACTGGTTAGAATATATTGCCGATGAATACAAAGAAGAAAAATTCAGAACGCAGAATCACATATTGCTTCATGCCCTCCATAAAAAAATATGCCTTTCCCTGTATAATAAAAGAAGACTTAAAAATTTGATTAAATCTGGAAGCATACCAAATTACAAAAATAAGAAAACATCAGAAGAAATAATAAAAAAATTTTGGATGTAATAAAATGACAACCACCCTAACCCAAACAACAGAAAACGAAGAACCAAGAAGTTCATACTTCATAAAACTAAGAAAACCAAAACAGCAAAAAGCAAAGGCGGTAGTCTTAGATTCGGGAATCCTGATAAATCTCTCAATGAACGGTCTGCTTTACTTAATCCCAGAATTAAAAAAATCATCCGGTGCAAAATTTCTAATCACAGAAGATGTAAAATATGAAATAATTGACCGCCCGATTTCAATCCCTCGCTTTGAACTTGAAGCTCTCCGCGTCCAAAAGCTTCTAGACAACGAAGACCTTGAACTTCCCGCGTCTATAAACGTAACAGAAGAAGAAATCAAAACCCGCAGAGACAAGTTAATGGACCTCGCCAACCACTCAATAAAAGCAAAAGGCAAATGGATTAAAATTGTCTCGGAAGCAGAAATCTCCTGCCTCGCCCTCTCTTCAATCCTAACGGAAAGAAAAATAGAAAACATAATCGGAATCGACGAAAGAACAACCCGTCTTCTCTCGGAAAAACCGCAAAATCTCGAAAAGCTCATGACAAGAAAACTGCACCAGCGCGTTTCTCTTGAAGCGAACAACTTCAAACTCTTTAGGGACTTTAGATTTATCCGTTCAACAGAGCTGGTTTACGTCGCAGTCAAAAAAGGCCTCCTCAATGTTAAAAGCCCGAAAGCAATGGAGGCCGTGCTCTACGCAACAAAATTCAAAGGATCCTCCGTATCTTGGGATGAAATCAAAGAGCTAAAGAAATTATAAACGGACGCGGAGACCATTACAGATTTTGGTTCGTTAGAGAATTAATCAAAGAACTCTTCAACCTCTTTCTTTGTTAATTTTCTAAATCTGTCACATTCCTGTTTTAAGTGATAAGAAAACTTGGTTTCAAATCCTATATTTTCAACTTTCTTTCCTTTTTCTTTTACAGCTAAAACAGCTGGAACAAAATCTCCGTCAGACGAGACCAAAATAGCCGTGTCATAAGCATTGTTGTAAGCAAGCTTGACCATGTCAACAGCAAGATGAATGTCATCTTCCTTAACTTGGTAAACAATTTTCCCGTCAGCCTTCACTTTCTGCATTCTGCACAAAACTAATTCAAAGTCAGATATTCTTCCTAATTTGTCAAAAAACCTTTGTTGTTTAATATACGTTTCTTCGTCTTTTTTTCTGTCTAAAGGAGCGGTGTAATAATAAGTCCTAACATATTTTCTCCTGACAATAATATATTTAATGAATTTCTCAAAATTAAAGTCGATTAAATGCTTCTTATTCCCAAACATATTTCTTGTTATGTGATAATGATTACTACCCTCAATAAAAACAATAACTTTTTCTTCATCAGCCATAGGAAAAATAATCCCAGGGTTGCTGTGCAATCCTGGAGGGTATATGATTATTCTAATAGTTTAAAGTTTAAAAAACTTCCGATGCCGCGGAATCTTTTAAGAGACCATTACAGATTTTGGTTCGTTAGAGAATTAAGCATAAACTGGTTCTGTGTTTTCTTGTTCTTCTTGCAAAGCATTTCTCTTTGTCAAAATCCAATCAAGCTTTATCAAATTCTTGACAAAGTCGTTTTTAAGATTAAGCTTAAAATAATCAGGCTTTCCAATTCTTCTGGTTTTGTAAACAATCCCCGAGTTTATGAAATTAGGAAAGAAAACCTTTAAAGAGTTATAACTTACATTGCTTTCTCTAGCTATCTCAGTTAGAGGAAAGTCAAAAAATGATTGACTATAAGAAAGTCTAAGACTCTCAACTGTGGCGTATCGCCAAACTGCTCCAAAAATAAACTCTTATTTTCTTTAGACTTCATTTTATCTCTTTTTGCTATAAATTCTATCATAATGATTGCAGTCTTCGAATGGAATTTTGTTTTTCTTTTTGTCATACCGGAAAACCAAAACAAAACTGCTCGCCACGTGCACGCCCTTAAACTCGCTGAGGTCATACCTTAGATTTTTGTAATGTTCAACATCCTCGGAGTTAATAACCTGCCCGATTTTGTTTAAAATTGCCACATATTGTTTTTTGTCTTTTTTATAGAGTTTGTCTAGAATCCTTTTAAGATTGGGCTTCACCTCATGATTATACATCTTAGCCCGCCCCGATTTGCTTCCTTAAATCATCTATATTTTTGAAAGATATGCCTTTCTGTTTATCTATTCTCTTGAGCTTTTTGATATATTCAGGTCTGACCTCTGGCTCTAAATTTTTCTCATAGTCCTCAAGAATGAAAACCAAAGCCTCTTGTTTATTCTTTAGCCCATGCTGGCCTTTGACTATATTTAAGATTCTGTTTTGTCTTTCAGGTATATCAATATTAGCTTTGACCATTTTCTGTTTTGTTATCTTTTGTTACTTTTAAATCTTCCTTTTCAAATTGTTGAATTTGTTGAGACAAATACGCCTTACATTAAGGGTGCGATAAAGTGAATTATGATACGTGGCGCATATAAAAAAAGCTTCGTTAGAGAACTAAACTAAAAAATTCCCCCAATACCCAACAATCGTCATATCTGCGAGAAACTGAACAATGTCCTTATAAAATTTAGGGCTAACCTCTTTAATCCTTGCTTTATCTCCCTGTTTCATAGCGCCTAGATATTCATCTCTCAATTTTTCCTGAACAATCAACGGAGGATAGCCCTCTTTCATCAGCATATAATTCATAATGATTCTTCCAGTTCTTCCGTTGCCGTCATAGAATGGATGAATTATCTCAAACTTTTGATGAAACAACGCTGCAATCACAAGCGGATGAAATTTTTTCTTATTCTCATTATACCATTCAAGAAGCAAACTCATATCTGTTTTAACATATTCCCCCGGCGAGGTTTCAAAATTAGACCTGAAAACTCTTATATCTCTTGTTCTGTAGCACTTCCTTTCATCAATGTTTTCCAATAGACTATCATGAATTTGAATAATAAAATCATGACTAATTTTTTTATTCTTTTCAAACAAATCAAAAAACACTTTCTCCGTATTTTGTAAATCGTAGATTTCTCTTAGCGTTCTATTCTTTGGAGTTCTATTTTCCTGCAATAATTTTGCAGCTTCTTCAAGCGTTATTGTGTTTCCTTCAAGAGAAGTTGTATTAAAAGCAAACTCAATCAAAAAATTCTTATAAAATTCTTTTTTAGTCAGCTCATCAAGTTTCAAAAATCTTTCCTTAAAATGTAATTTAATTGACTCAACTTCCTCCAAAGTTTTTCTATCTAAATAATCATCAGATTTCAACTTTAATTTTTTAACTTTTTTCAAATAATGCTCAGTTTCTATATATTTCTGAATATTTTGATATGCCTTCCTAATTTCTTTCTTGTGAACATCAGGAAGCTCATTAAGCTTGTCCTGAATCTTTAATACATCATCTCCGAGATATGCAACATCCTTAACAATAACTTTTCCTTTGATTCTTTTAGATACCCTCAGGTAATAATACTCTTTTCCCTTTACGTTTTTCTTGTATATGTAAGCCATGTTTTTTAGTACAATTTAGAGTATTTAAGTTTTACCCTTTACATTTCAATATCTCAATTGTAAAGGGTACAGGTATTGAGGGAATGGCTAAAGAAAAAGTCTTAATGAAAGTTTCTTATCATAAAAATTGTTTTTCTAAGTCTCTTTAAGAATAAAACTCTAGAGAAGATTGATTATTTGCTCTGGACTTCGATGGACTAATTAAGAATTGAAGTGGGCACGGAGGGAACCAGAAATACAAACTTTTTAGAAAAAAGTTTCTATGAGTTCAAAAACTATTTTAGGATTTTACTACGCAAAATCTTATTTGCTTTCGCACAATCTAACTCAGCACAACCTAAAGGTTGTGAATGGGCACGGAGGGAATCGAACCCTCTTCTACTGCTCTCCCCGTTTCTCCCAAAAGAGAGTATGAGAAAATCTCAGATTTTCATTCTGGAGGCAGGTATACTACCAGTGTACTACGCACCCTAATTAACTCAAAGTTCCATCAGTTTTAAGCTTTACTAAAACAAAGAATTTATAAAATCCCTTTACCTGTTCAAAACATGCCTAAAAAAAAGAGGGGAAAACAAACGAATAGTTCTAAGCGTAGCAGTCCACACAAGTTTGAACTCGAGAGAGAAATCGCAAAAAATCTCATAGAACTCCAGAAAGTGAACACAAACATGGCAGAAAAATTTGAGAAACTCGCCGGAGAAATCTCGCAACTCCTCGCCCTGTTTGAGGTAACAGCTCGCTCCTTCACAAAAAACATGCCAATCGGCGAACACGAAAAAGACAAAGAGTTTCTAGGCAAAATTGACAAACTCCTTGACCAAAACAAAACTCTCGCGAAAGGTCTGACAATGATGGAAGAACACCTAAGAGAAAGAATGTACGGACACCAACCAACACAGGAAACAAGACCGCACCCCGGAACAAGCAGACCTCCGCCAAGATTCTAAAATGCCTCCTAAAAAATCAGAAAAAGACTCAAAAGTCAGACAGGATTTCCTGTCTTCTTTCGTAAAATCTTTAGTCTTAAACTCAATTTCAAAACAGGAAATAGAAGAAATAAGAAAAGAAAAAGGAAAATTAAGACAGAACATAGAAAACGTCAGGCAAAAAATTCAACCACCTCAGATTTACTTGCAACAAACACAAATGATGCCTTCAATGATGCACTCACTAAAAAGCCCGCTCCCCGCTCCGCCTTACAATCCCCCACAACTCCCTCCTGGAAAGAGAGCAGAAACCATCAACTTAGGAAAACTAACTCAAATACTCTTGGACCCAAGCGTTTTATCAATTGAATGTCCTGGGACAGAAAAAAACCTTCTGGTCAACCGCTCCGGCTCAGTCCAGACGTCAGGCATTGCCTTAACGAAACAGGAAATCAACTTCGTCGTAGACGAATTCTCCGAAAAAACGAGAATCCCCTTCGGAATCGGCGTCTTCAAAGCGGCTTTTCAGGACCTAATCATGACCGCAGTCATCTCAGAATATGTAGGAACCAGATTTATAATTCAGAAAAAAACTCCTTTCTCCAACTGAAAATACAACCGTAGAAAATTTTGCTGAAATCGTAGCTACGGAATATGCTAAAAAGTCAGGAGTTCCTCAAATTTCTCTGTAGCAACCTATTAGACTCCCAAAAATTTCCGCCAAGAAATTTCCCGACGCCAAATTGTCCGCCAAACCGCAACACTCAAATAGTGGAGAAGATAAGAGCTTTTTGTTAAATAAAATCTACTTAGCAAAACGCCAACTCTCGCTTACGGATAAAAATATAAATCTACTTCAACTAAGAGCTAAATGAACAGAAAAAAAATCAGAGAACGTCTAAGACAATTCCGCACCCTTCCGGAAAAAGAATACAAAAAAGAATTTATCTTCTGCCTTCTCACGCCTCAAAGCCGGGCACAAAAATGCTGGCAAGCCGTAGAAGAATTATCAAAACTAAAAAGCCCAACAAAAAACCAAATTACCAAAATCCTAAAAACAAAAACTCGTTTCCACAATGTTAAAACAGAAAGAATTCTCAAGAATAACTGGGATAAAATCAAACCTCGCCTCAGTAGCTCGGACATCCCGCAACTTCGCAACTTTCTGGTCAAAAACGTAAACGGCTACGGGCTCAAAGAAGCCTCGCATTTCCTACGCAATATCGGAAAATCAAACAACCAAATCGCAATTCTCGACAGGCACATACTAAGAAATCTAAATGTGAAAAAAATAAAATCTCCAAAACACTATTTAGAAATTGAACAATCTTTTCTAAATTTAGCGAGAAAGATTAAAGTCTCTCCTGACGAGTTAGACCTGCTTTGGTGGAGCAAAGAAAACGGCGAGATTTTCAAATAGCTTTAAGACAATTTGTAAACCTCAAGCATTAATTTACTTAGGGCGCAGCGTTCAAAGCAGTTATAAATTTTCTCCTTGTTGTGTTTCCTCCCGCTCTTGCCTTTCTTAATTCTTGGTCTGACGGTCATAATCAGTTCTTCTCCATCTTCGGATTTAACAGTCCTGTAACCGACATGACTGATAATAGCCACATAATCTTCCGGAACAGTTAAGTCTGCAGATTTCAACTTCTCGGCCAGTTCAGAAATAGAGCCATTCCTTTTGTTGTCAACCAAAATATCAATAGTCTCTCCATAATCGTTAACTGTAATATGAAAATCATTCCAGCCAAAAAAACTTCTTCCTCGTGGCTCAAACAATCCTCCCTTAAGAGAAGAATGCGCAACCCTATTTTTTGCCCTCTCGCAATATTTATTAACCAAATACTCACTCAAATCTCCCATACAATTACTCCCTCAGACAAGTTAAAAACATTTACTATCCTCCAAAACACATATAAAATCACTCCTCCTATCTGGTAAATGAAAAAAACAATAGTAATCTCTCTGGGCGGTTCGCTAATCGTGCCGAAAGAAATGAATTTTCCGTTTCTGCACAAATTCAAAAAAATTCTCAAATCAAATTACAAAAATTACAAGTTTGTAGTTGTGTGCGGAGGAGGAGTCATCGCAAGAAAATACATCGCCGTCTTGAAAAAAGAAGGCAAGTCAAAGCGAGAACTTTCGTTGGCAGGAATCCGCGCAACCAGAGAAAACGCGAAATTCATGATACAATTTTTCGGCAAAGAAACTAACGCTGTTTTACCGACAAACATGAAACAGGTAAAATCAAACCTGCCAAAAAACTCTTTAGTAATTTGCGGTGCACTCCGCTACTCACCAAAATCAACATCAGACAGCACGGCGGCACAATTAGCTAAACGCCTTAATACAGATTTCATTAACATGACAAACGTTTCCGGTTTACACACCTCAAATCCAAAAACAAACCAAAGAGCAAAGTTCATACCGGAAATTTCATGGAAGGACTTTGAAAACAGAGCTCTCGCAATAAAATACAAAGCAGGACAAAGTTTTGTCTTAGACCAGAACGCCGCGACAATCATTCGCAAACATAAAATCAAAACCTACATCATCGGCTCAAACACCGCGCTCAACGCTCTGCTTTCAAACAAAAAATTCATTGGGACAGTAATAGAAAAATGATAAACACCCAAAATCTCCAGCAGGCAAAAAGCCAAATAATTTCTTCAAAAGAGAAACCGATAACAGTAAAAGCCCAAAATTTAGAATTCAACCGCAAAATCCTTGAATACGGAAAATTTGATATCCTTCTTTCTGTAGAATCTCAGACAGGAAAAGACAAACTAAAACAAATCAACTCCGGACTTAACCATGTCATGGCAAAAATCGCGGCTAAAAACAAAGTTGCAATTGGTATTGACCTAAAGTCTCTCCATTCTTTAGAAAAAAAAGCCAAAGCAGAACAACTAACAAAAATAAAAGAAAACATAAAAGTCTGCCGAAAAGCAGGATGTTCTATAGTTCTGCTAAACGCAAAAGACAAAAAAGACGCCCAATCTTTTCTTCTTTCTTTAGGGGCTTCTACTCAACAAACTATTAAAAAGAAGTAACAACAACTTTATAATACCACCAAACTTTTATCCTCGATGATAAACATGCAGAAACTCGCCAACACGCTCTCCCCGCTTGAAAGAAAAATAATCCCTTTCCTCAAAAGCGAAATAAAAGAAATAGAAGACAAATCCGGATTAGACAAAACATCGGTTCTCCGCGCCCTCAGACTGCTGGAAGCAAAGGGGCTAGTGAAATTCTTTTCTTCAAAAAAAAGAACAATTCGTCTTGGAACAAACGGCATTTACTACAGAAAAAACCAACTGCCCGAACGCACCCTTCTCCATCTTTTGGAAAACAACAACCACTTGCCACTTCAGGAAGCAAAAAAACTCTCAAAACTTTCGGACAACGAATTCAAAGTTTCTTTAGGCGTGTTAAAAAGTAAAGATCTCCTAGAAATAAAAGAAGGCAAACTCGTCCTGACCGCATCAAGAGGAGAACTGACAAAAAAAACAATTGAAGAACAGCTTCTTGAAGCACTGCCTTTAAACGCGTCCTCTCTACATGACCAGCAAAAACTCGCACTGTTTTCTTTGCAAAAAAGAAAAAACATCATAGAAATTCAAGAAAAATCAGAATCGACGTTCGAACTGACCGAAACAGGAGAACAAATAGCCGGCGAGGAAATAAAATCAGATTTATTGGAGGAAGTAACTCCCGAACTAATCAAGACATGGAAAAAAAATAAACCTTTCAGGCAATACGACATCCACGCACCAGTTCCGAAACTAAACTCCGGAAGAAAACACTTCGTCACAGAAGCGATAGAAAAAGGAAAAAGAATCTGGCTTGATTTAGGTTTCAAAGAAATGACCGGTTCTCTCACTCAAACATCTTTCTGGAATTTCGACGCGCTATTCACAGCACAAGACCATCCAGTAAGAGAAATGCAGGACACCTTTTTCATCAAAAATGTCGAGGGAAAACTGCCTAAAAAAAGTTTAGTAAAGAAAGTAAAACGGGCTCACGAGCAAGGCGTAGAAAAAAGTAAGGGGTGGAATTACAGATGGAATGATAAAGAAGCAAAGCTCGTTGTCTTGCGAACGCACACAACCTGCCTCTCCGCTCAAACTCTCGCAAAGATAGACATAAAAAAAGACCTGCCCGCAAAATACTTCGCAATAGGTCGTAACTTCAGAAACGAAACTGTCGACTGGTCGCACGGATTTGAGTTCAATCAATCTGAAGGAATAGTAATAGACAAAAATCTAAATTTCTCACATCTTCTCGGTTACCTAAAAGAATTTTATAAAAAAATGGGCTTCACGAAAATCAGATTCACTCCTGCTTATTTTCCTTACACCGAGCCAAGCGTGGAAATCAACGCTTTCCATCCCGAAAAACAACGCTGGCTAGAGTTAGGCGGAGCCGGAATCTTCCGCCCAGAAGTAACCGCACCTCTTCTCGGAGAGTCATTGCCGGTTTTAGCTTGGGGTCCCGGCTTTGACAGACTGATGATGCTCGCACAAAACATCAAAGACCTAAGAGAAGTTTACAAAAACGATTTAAAGACGTTAAGAGAGAGAAAGATAAAATGACGAACATAAAATTTCCGCGAAAACAATTCGAAGCCCAACTCGGACAAAAAATAACAAAAGAAACAGAGGAAAAAATCTCGCTCTTTGGCACACCCTTAGAATACCTAACTGCAGAAGAAATAGAAATAGAAATCTTCCCAAATCGACCTGACTTGCTCTCTCTTCAGGGATATATTCGTGCCTTTAAAGCATTCTTGGGAAAATCTCCCGGTCTGAAAAGATACAAACTGGAAAAACCGAAACTAAACTACAGAGTTTCGATAGCAAGTTCGGTAAAATCTGTAAGACCTTTCACAGTTTGTGCAATTGTAACACAACTTCAGTTCAACGACGAAAAAATAAAAGAAATCATAGACCTGCAGGAAAAACTCCACACAACTATCGGAAGAAAAAGAAAAAAAGTTGCAATCGGCATCTATCCTCTTGAAAAAATCACGCTACCAATTTCATACAAAGCCCTTCCTCCAGAAAAAATAAAATTCCAGCCGTTGGAAGAAACAAAAGAACTAACCGCCCGGCAAATTTTAAACAGACATCCTGCCGGAAAAGAATACCGTCATCTTCTCGAAGACAAAGACCTCTTCCCGATTTTCACCGACGCTAAATCTCGTGTTTTATCAATGCCTCCGATAATAAATTCACACGAAACGGGAAAAGTAACGGAAAACACAAAAGAAATTTTTGTCGAATGTTCAGGCAACCACCTTCCAACTTTGAAAAAAACATTAAACATTATAATAACAACGCTTGCAGAAATGGGTGGCAAGCCGCACCAAATGGTTTTAGATTACAGAGATAAAAAACTCTTAACTCCCGACTTAACTCCCGAAAAAATCCACATCAACCCTGAAAACATAAACTCTCTTCTCGGAATTAAACTAAAAGAAACTGACTTAGCCCGCCTCCTGCAAAAAATGGGCTACAATTACGAAAATAAAACATGTCTTGTTCCCGCATGGAGAACTGACATTTTACATGAAGTTGATATCGCAGAAGACGTTGCAATCGCCTACGGCTACGACAACTTCAAACCGGAAATTCCGAACATCCAGACATTTGGTTCTGAAGATAAAAAAGAAAAGTTCAAATCAAAACTCCGTGAAATATTGCTCGGTCTTGGCTTAACAGAAGTTCTTTCTTACCATTTAATTAAAAAAGAAGAAGCTCGGCTCTCTCAAATAAAAGAAAAAATTGAAGTCAGAGATTCTAAAACAGAATACAAAATTCTCCGTCCGAATCTCTTGATTCCCGCTCTGAGAATCTTGGCACAAAACAAAGACCACGAATATCCGCAGGAAACTTTTGAAATCGGAACCGTTTTCTCACGAGAAGACAAAGAACAAACCGGAATAAAAGAAACTGAATCTCTCTGCATAACGCTCGCACCCAGCAACTTCACAAAAATAAAACAAATCCTCGACTACTTAGCAGCTTCCTTCAATTTCAAATACCAACTTAATGAGTTAAATTATCCTCAGTTAATAGAAGGCAGAACCGGTGAGATAACAATTAACAGCACGCCTTCAGGCTATCTCGGAGAAGTCCATCCACAAACCCTAAAAAACTGGACAATCAAGATGCCCCTCGCGGTTTTGGAAATTTCTCTGGAAGAAATATTCCGATAATCTGTAAACTACATGTGTTATTCTAAACACAAAAACTTTTAAACAATTATTTTCAAGCACGCAGATGGAAGAAAAAAACAAAAAACAAATACAAAATGATGAAGATGAAGAACTTGAAGCGGAAGAATACTTCAGGTACGATTAAAAGATGTTAGAAACGCCTGCCCAACTAATTACCCTAAAAAACTTGTAGATTTGCCCGGCAAATTTCTCGAAATTATCAGATAACGAATCTACGGAAATCGCTCTTCAAAAATTGGAGCAAAAAGGATGCTAAACTATTTCACAACCCAAATATGCTTTACATCGCGATTATCTGAAGTTCGCCGTAGGCGATAGAGTGATAAATTAGTTAGGAATTCCGTGCGGAGATACCGACTTGCAGACGCTCTCCCAAATTTTCTTGACAGAAAACTTTCCTTAATATGGGATGTTAGTTGCAATTTACCCCCGCCCCTACAAAATACAAAATTGTCTTATCCGAGCCGAAAGACTTATTAACCATTCAGCAGGCAAATTTAAATGAGAAGAAGCGCAAACGCTAAGAGATCAAAAGGATTACCCAAAAAGTTCCAGAATACAAAAAGAGATAAATTTATACGGGGTAAAAGGGCAAAAGAACACCAGATACCACCAAGAGCATTACAAGACAAATCTCATAATCAGATACCTGTGGAACAATTTGTTAAATATCCTGACTTAAGAGAAACGGCGGCACAGCTAGAAATGTTAGCGGAAAGAGATTCAACGGATATTTATATGGACGCTTCGTGCTTCGATATGAAGGATGTAACGTCAGGTCCAGACGACCAATTATTCAGAAGATACTGCTCGCTGATTAAAATACATAAAGATAGGATGTACAATCAAGTCGTTCAAAGGTTAATCTCAGATATAAAATTTTTATCCGAATTCTATGAGAATTTTCTGGCAAGAGAAAATGTATTTTTAACAAATGGTGTAATAGGTGAAGTCAACACATTTCTAAACACTTTCTTAAAAAAATCAGAAGTTGGTAGAGGTTCAAAAAAAGAAAAAAGAAGATACACCTCTCCAATTTTAAGAATACAAAAATCTATTGGGAGAGCAAGAGAAAAAATTGAAGACTCTGGGATTGAGGAAAACCCTCTGGCAGAAAGATTATACAAATTAATTCCGGGAAAAATTCTTAGAGGCGACGTGCTAACAGAAGAACCTTCAGAAACAGATAAATGGCTTTTAACTTATTCTCTCGCAAGAGGGTTCCTGACAGCAAGAAACCAGATTATAATGACAAATGACAGAGGAATATCAAAAGGTCTTAAATTTCTGAACATTTATCTGATGAACCACCCAGAGTCTTTAGAAATAAAAGACCTTAATATAAAAGTATCTGAATTTTCCGGAGAAACCAGAATGATTAAAAGAATAAATGGAAACCCGGTGCTGGCTTTTTTAGAAAGATTTGATGGTCGCCCAATCGCCATAAAGCTCAACCAAAGTAACTCCTCTCCTTCTTCACACTATTTGCGGCCGGCTTCCGAATATTCTTCAGCACAAAACTAAAATCTCCTCTTACAGAATCCCAGACTTTGAAAATCTTTTTAATCAACTCAGCTTCAGACTTCTCATCATATTTAACCTCAAGCTCCAAAGAGAAAACAATCAGCTCCGCAAATTGAGAATAAACATTCTCGAGCTTCTTCCTGTCCTCCGGAGACATCGTCTTAAGATAAGAATAATACATCCGTGGCGCGTTCATGCCCGACAGCAACATCTCAACAAAACCGAGTGAATTAACAACTTTCTCCATCGTGTGCTTCCGAACATCCCGTAGCAAAGTGTCGCTCTCCCTGTCAATCTTGTAAATCTCAAACGCCCCATCCAGCTCCGCAAAAGACGGCAACTTATACTTCTTAGCCAGAACGCCATAGTTCTTCTTCAGTTCCTTTAGTTCCATATTTGCTAAAGAAAACAGCCGTTTTTATAATTAACTAAACAAAGTTTTGTCGCAAAATCTGGAGTTGCCCAATTTCTGTCAGGAAATTTCTCAACATTGTCACAGAACTATTTTAAAATCCCGCCTTCGCAAATGCGACACTCTCAATTTCCAAAAAATTAAATTATCTCTCGCGATGTTATATTCGTCTGACCAAAGGGAAGACCTGATTTTTAGTGCAACGATGCCGAAGGCAAAAAATCAGAGTTTTTGGATTACTGATAAATTCGACCGTAGGAGATGTATATGTCCGAAGGACGAGAGAGGAGCTTTTTTGGTTCTTTTTCTAAAAGAACATTAGGGCGAGAAAACCGTTAGAACATTTATAATAGTAACTTAATAGTAGTTATAAAATAGAAAAGTTTATAAAAGTAGGAGTTTTTATCAAATAGTATGGCAACTATTAATGGAAATTATCGAGAATTTAAATTAGATAATGGTCTATTTGTAGCTTTGCAAGAAACACCTACTCAGACTGTTTCGGGCAGACTTAGAGTCTGGCATGGAGCATTAAATGAAGAAAAAGGAGAAGAAGGAATTGCACATTTCTTAGAACATACTTTGATGAGTGGAGGTTCTCAAAAATATAATCCTGAAAGAGCTGATGAAATTATGGGAACATTTGGTTATTTTGATGCTTGTACAGGTTTGAAGAGAACTTTTTTCCCTGTTGATATGCTGGCAGAAGATAGTCAATTATTTCTTGAATATGTTTCTGATGCTACTTTTAATCCAAGATTTGAAGCATCAAGAGTGGAAGAAGAAAGGCAAAGAGTTTTAAGAGAAACTGCTGATGAAAAAAGCAATCCGGGATTTAAAGATAGTAAAACTTACGGAAAAGCTTTTTTCGGAAAAAATTCTCCCCACACTTATTTTATTTTAGGAAATGAGGCAGTTGTCAGTTCTGCAAGTGTTGATACTTTAAGAGGATTTCATGAAAGAGGTTACCATCCGAATAATATGGATTTGATTTTAGTTGGAGCATTGCCGAAAAATATTGAAGATTTAGTTCAGCAAAATTTTGGACAATTTCCATCTGGAAGTGGAAAGAAAGTTGAATTTCCAAGAAACCCTCAACTTTATGGCGCAACAGTTTTGCATATTTCTGCTCCTGAATTATATAATCATGAAAATCCGGAACAAAGCAGTGCTCAATTAGGAATAAGTTTAGTTGCTCCAACAGAAACAGATGAAGATAGTTACGCTGTAAATATGCTTGTAAATATTTTAGGTGGAGATGCAAATTCAAGATTATTTCAATCCGTAAGCCAAAGAAAAGGTCTTGCTTATGGAGTTGGAGCACAATATGATGGAAGCAACAATAAGGGTGGAATTTACATTGGTGGAAGGGTTCATTCAGTTAGAGCAAATGAAGCAATAGATGCAATTTTTGAAGGAATGGCAAAATTGAGAACTGATTTAGTTTCTCAAGAAAGTCTGGAAAGATTAAAAAAAATTTCTCGATATGCTATTGCTAAAACTTTTGAGACAAATGCTGGTCATGTTAATGCGATTGAATTAAGAATGGATAAAGGATTAACTCCGGAATATCATCTTGAAAGAATGGAAGCAGTAACACCCGAAAAAATCAGAGACGCTGCTGTAAAATATTTACCTCAGAACAGAACAGATGGAAAATATGTTTTGAGTCTAAGAGACCCATTGAAGAAGTAAGGTTTTCTCGCCCGATTGTAAATTTCTTTTAGGAAGTAAAAAGCAAGATGTCCGAAGGACTAAGCCACTCTCTCTTGCTAAAAGTAAGTAATTCAAAAATTGAATATAACACTTTGTTAGATAATATTGAATACGAAAATGAAAAGTATAACCCTCTCTCCCTGAGTTAAAAAATTGAATTTGAATAAAAAAGCGGATAGAAAGATTTTTTATTCCCTTGTGACGAAACGGGGAGCGTAAGTCCCAACACAACAAAGGGGCAAGAGTCTAGCAAATTCACTAAATAATCACTTCTTCTCATTAAGCATATAGTCAATAATTCTCATCGCCTCCCTCAAAAACTTCTCTGCCAAATCCTGCCACTCATCAACTTCCTGCCCCTTAATGTCTGTCATCTGTCCGTGTGCAATCATCTTATGCAAACCAAAAAGCTCCTTCATAGCCTTAACATAACTCGCTTTCAACATTTTCGACTCGACAAAAGTTTCGTACAACATGTCAGGAATATGCTCTGGAGAAGGAGGCATCTTCCCTGCAGTCATCAAAGCCGCCTGTGCAGAATCAACCATCGCCCAGTAAGCCCCTTCAATCGCCCCCATTTCCGCAACCTTGCTTCGTGTGATGTGATTAGGCGCTCGCATAAGTGCCGCATGCACAGCTTCAGGCGTGCTTCTCACCTTGCCTTTCAAAAGCAAAGCCTTCAACGGATTAAAAAAATTCCCATAATCAATCAGCGCCTCGCCAAAACGAAGAATATTAACAACGACAGGGTCTCCATGCAGTAAGTCCTCCCACCACGTCGTAACCCTGACGGTGTTAATGTGCAAATCACGCGAATAGCCCTGAGAGGAAATCAGCTTAGCCAGCTCCTCACGATACCACGAAGTAAGTTCTAAATCCCACTCAATCGCCGCGTCATCGATAACTAAAATTATATCAATATCGGAGCCTGCAACAGCGTTGTCTTTCGCAGTCGCCTGCGAGCCGAACAAAATTGAAGCGACCACAAGTCTGTCAAACTTCTCCTGAACTTTTATCGCAAAATCCATGGCGATATCTTTTTCGTTCCGCAACTTCCTCCGCAGACCAACCGGCTTCTTCCGAACCCACAAAACCTTTTTCTTAACAACTTTCTTCTTATTTTCCTTCACCATCTTTCTTTACTACTCAAAACAGGTACGAGTTATTTTTAAAAGTTGCTAAAGCTAGTTTTGTCGCAAAATCGTAGTTTCCTAATTTGTAAAATCCTCCATGAACTCTCGGAAATTTGTCGAGGACAAATTTCTCGACATTATTAAATAATAATTTTACAAATTATTTTGAGACCTTTCCTCCCGCAAATGCGGCACCGCCGCTAAAACCGGACTTACTGAAAAATAACGCAAACCAAAACCCCCAAAATTGTAACTACTCATTAGTTCTTACAATAGAAAAGTTTAAATACCTATTATGCTTACAAAAAACATGACTAATGAAACAGAAAAATCTGGTGTAGAAAATTTTAGTTACGCACTTAGTGAATACGGCGAATTGGCAAAGGCCTCAGACCGGTTAAAACACACAAGAGAAACTGTAAAAGAAAGAGCAGAGGATACTCTCAGAGCTTATGCGCACTCTATTGCCAGAGAATTGGAACCCGACTACAATAAAAATCCCGATGAGATGACTTCAAAAGAATTAAAGGGATATATAGAATTCGGACAAAAAAGAGCGCTTACAAAAGCAACCAAAATATTAGATTACAACTTAGATGTTATAGTGGGCAGCGAGTTGCCTGCAAAAGGATTAGAAGAAATAGTCGCCAACAAAGATTTCCTGAAACAGGCCTCTCAAACAGTCAAAGAAAAAGATGCTGAAAATTTAGCAAGATACAGCTCGCATGTGCAGTTAATGAAATCAGTAAGATTATACATGGAAACAGGAAAATTCGCAGGTAAAGAACAACGAGGGGAAGTTCTTGAACTTGCGGCATATGGGGCTGCCGAAGTGCAAAGAAAAAAAATGAAAGAAGAAGGTTTCGGTAGAGAACTCCAGAACCTTGCCGCACAATTAGCAGAAATATCAATCAAAAGCGGAAATTACAGTGAAGATAAGATGAGAGAATTCTTAACACAAGGAATTGAAAAACAATCTAAAGACTACGAAACAGAGCTGAAAGATGGGCAGGAAGTTGCAAGAAAAACTCTAAAAGAAATGGTCAAAAGCGAGGATCCAAAAATTCACAACACAGCCGTCGGGCTCATCGATTTCGCCTTCAGAGAAAAGTTAGGCAAAGAAGACACTTACAAATTCCCGGACCTAATAAGACCAGACAATTCCGAGGAACTGCCAGCAGCAGCCTAATTTTTCTTGGTGATTGGGTAAAAAACCAGTAACCTCAAAAAATCAAAGAGTAGTAAACGAAAAAATTTTTAGCAAACACGACTTAAATTCTTACTACTCCATTCCTCTTCCACTGCTCGACCCGGCGGCTCCACCAATTTGCCCGCCAAGTTCTATCGGCAAATTTGCAAATCCTGCCCCAAAAGCCGCAAAGTGCTGTTCAGGCAAAACTCTTCCGTAACCCGAAAAATAGCCCGCATAATCATTAGCTGTTGAATTCCAATAAGGCGCCATGTTCATAGAATAAAGTGGTGAGCCAAACGCACGCAGAGATTCTGGAAAAGGAGTATTTCTCAAATTCAGTCCTTGTTGAGAAAACCAATCGCCGGTCTCAACAATTTTCTTCGCCTTCTCAAATCCCTTCCTCAACTCAAGGATTTTTTTAATTGGAACGTTCCCCATTCCCATCGGCAGTTCCGTATGCTCCAGACCAAAATTATCAGACAAGTGCACATGCTTGACAAATGGAGCAATTTTTCTGGATTCTTTAACAACATCCTCATCGTCGTAGCCATATTTCCTAATCATGTTAATGTGCCCGACATCCCAAGTAGCCCCAATAAGCTTTTTCGCCTGTGCCTTTGCCTCGCCGCTGGAAACGCCCTCTTCCTTAACGAGCTTGTCAGCAAATTTCTTCCTTGATTCAACAATGAGATTCCTAAGTTCATCAGCTCTCGACAAACCCATTCCAACCGGAGGATTTTCAATGCTGATTATTGGAGCACTCTCACCAAATTTTTTATAAGACTCAACAGCAACATTAGAAAAAGTCTCCGAAGCTTTGTCAATCGCGAACTCTTTAAGCGGTCTAAAAGTCTCCGGAACGCTAATGTCTTTCAATCCCCTGATTCCCCTCGCAACGGCGTCTGATAGTTGCAAGGTATTAACCGAGCCATCAGCATATTCGTTAACCAAGGGAGCAATCTCTTTCCTAAGTTTATCCAGTTTCTTCATATCTTCAACATTCTTAGATACCTTAGCAGCAGCATAAGCTTTATTATACAAGCCCTTAAAACCACTATAAGAATCCCTGACAAAAATATCTGCATAAGCCATACTATCTCTTAACGCTCTGGCGATTTTCTGCGTTTCAGGATTCAATTGATGAATAAACTTTTCAGAGTCGGGAGAATTCATCACTTTCCTAAATTCATCAACATCAAAACCCTTTCCCCCGATTTCATCCTCAAATTTTTTAAAATCACCGATGTTCTCTCTGCTTCTGCTTGCACTGATGCTAACATTACTGAGCTGAGTCTTCCAGTTTTCCTCATTCAGTCTCTTCAATTCCTTATCAGGACTATACTCCTTTCCTTCTCCCCCAAAATAATCTGTTCCCTGTCTGGGCAAAGTTCCAAGTTGTCCGGTATCTTCATTAACAACGGCAAGATTCGCGCTAACTTCCTTGCCATCCTTAGTCTTGACAACCTGTCTTGGCTCAGGCAACCCGTTAGAAGAATGAAAAGTCACAACCAAATTCCCATTAGGATCCATATCGTGCGCTCTTTCAACAGAACTCCACATCTGAGTCTCTGCCTGTTTTCTCTGGTTTTCATTCCAACTATTCTGTATGACTCCCGTCGGCTCAATCAAAGGTCCATGAAAAGTCAAATCCGCACCCGTCAATTTTTTCAAACGGTTGATTTCCTTAAAATGTTGCTTCGGAATCTTATCAAATAACGCACCTGGACCGCCCCCCATAATATTAACTCCGGAAACTTCAATAGTCTTTGCACCCGTGCTCAACTTATCGGAAACCGCCTTCAACTGATTCGCAGTCAGCGGGTTTGAAGGAAAACCGAACTGCCCTGTCGCAGGAGCGTAACCCTCACTCAAACCAACAGAAAACTCTCTCCCGTAATCGGGATTCAAACCATAATCCGCACCAGCGTAAAAATTCAGCGAATACTTTCCTCTTTCTGCCATGAGAAAACAAGCTCCTCCAATTATTTAAAACTTGCCAAAGCTAGTTTTGTCGCAAAATCCGGAGTTGTTCAATTTATAAGCGAGCCCAAGAAAGAAAACTCCCCGCTTTAGCTCGGTGATGAATTTCTGTCTCGGGGCGAGCTTAGATAATTATTTATTTCTAAAATTTTTGTAGAAGTATAGAGAGCACGACGACAGAAGCTGTTGAGTATTACCTAGAAAATAGTCAAGATAAACATTGGGTTGACTATGAAGTTTATCAAAAGCAATTGAATGAATTTTAGATTTTAACGTGGACGCCCCGCGGCTTTAGCCCGTAGGTAGTTCACAAAATTCCAGAGGATAGTTGCTGTAAGTCTCGGAAATTTGTCGAGGACAAATTTCTCGACATTATTAAATAATAATTTTACAAATTATTTTGAGACCTTGCCCCCGCAAATGCGACACCCTAACAAAAAAGATTCTTTCAGGAAATCGGATGCTTTTGATTCGCGATACCTGAAACACCAAATTAACAATCTCCAGACATCATCCATTAACAAATCTTGCAGACATCCTTACCCCTGACAAAAAATATCAAAAACAAATTTCTCACAAAAATAAAACTTGCTAAAACATCCGACTTCTTCTCTTAACCTTCATCCCGCCCCCTTTAGAAGTTTCGTAGTACCTGTCAATTCTCCCTTCGTCATTAAAAATTTTCCTTTCTGTCAGTTGGTCCGCGCTCCTGAGAGGCGGTCTTTCAGAAAGAAAATTCTGCTGTCCCAAACTGCTTTCAGAACCTAAAATAGAGGCCGTGTTTCCAGAACCCCTTACGACTCTCCTACTCACCTCCGTCTGCGAAGTGGAACCTCCATAAACT
>Ga0210057_1000865_pt1 | contig 48584 bp, 50 predicted proteins | sample CryGeyCG2114_010_2_FD_183968 | JGI IMG/M metagenome (GOLD analysis project Ga0210057, IMG submission 183968) | Groundwater microbial communities from aquifer - Crystal Geyser CG10_big_fil_rev_8/21/14_0.10 (SPAdes) (version 2) | ecosystem: Environmental > Aquatic > Deep subsurface > Groundwater ...
CATTTTCCTTGGCAGTTAAATTAGGAATTAAATTAAATTGCTGAAAAATAAAACCTATTTTTTTCCCGCGAATCTGTGCAAGTTCTGATTCTTCTAAATGTGAAATGTTTTCTCCTCCGAGATAAATGTCCCCCTTCGTCGGCAAATCCAAACTTCCAGTAAGATTCATTCCAGTTGATTTTCCACTCCCGCTCGGCCCCATTATCGCAACAAAATCACCTTCGTCAATAGAGATATTCACACAATCAAGAGCCTTAACTATGTTCTCCCCCATTTCATAATATTTTGCAGCATCTTTAAGTTCAATGACTTTTTTGTTTGGCATTTTCATTTTAATCTTTCACCCATAACAACATTTATAAATGTTTTTAGAGCAATATTATTATGATAATTCCAGTTAGGTGCTTTTCATGCGGAAAACCAATTGCCCATTTGTGGGAAGATTTCAAAAGGCGAGTTGCCGACGGAGAAAATCCAAAAAAAGTTTTAGATGATTTGGGCTTGGAAAGATATTGCTGCAGGTCAATGTTCATAGGCCAGACCGACTTAATTGAATTAATTGGTAAATTCAAGAAAGCTTAAGTTATTTAACTTTCCACCTCGCTGTATAACCACAATTTCCACAATTCATTGAAAGAACATCGTTCTTTATCCTAATGCTGACATCTTTATACGGGAAAAAACATTTCTTGCAGAATAATTTTCTTTTTTCACCAAGTTTAATATTATGCCTCATTGCAATTTTTTTTATCTTCTTTACTTCTTTGGGATTTTTATTCTGAATATCATTAAAAAATTCTTCAATTTGTTTTTGCGCTTCTGATTTTGAAAGTTTTTTCATAGAATAACTAAGAAAAGTGATTTTATAAAAATTTAGAAAATATGAAAGACAGCTTAATGATTTGGCAGATTGTCGTCCACTACTCTCACTAACATAGGAAGCTTAACTTCTGTGTTCGGAAAGGGAACAGGTGTTTCCAACCTATTATGGCCGTCTTCGTAATTCAATCATTAATTCCTTTTATAAACTTTTTGATTGAGTTATGGAATGAAAATTCGCAGGTTTTACAATTATAAATTTATACTCAAATCTTCTTCTATTCTTTTTCTTATTTCATCAATATTTGTTGTCACAACTCCTTGTTTTTCAACAACATTTCCTGCTGCATAATTAGCAATTATAGAAGCATCCTCAATATTTAATCCAGAGCTTAAACCAAGAGTAAGTGTAGCTGCGAAAGTATCTCCTGCCCCTGCAACATCTGCGATTTTTCTAGCTTTTGTTCCAATCATTGCCGATTCTTTTCTCTCTCTGTCATAACTAAAAGCTCCGTCTTCACCACAGGTTATTACAGCATACTTTGAATTGGCTATCTCTGATAATTTTTTTCCAAGTTCAATTAAAATTTCCTGTCCATTTGAATAAGCAATTCCAGTCCTGGCAGATGCTTCGTGCTTGTTTGATTTTATTATCGTACAATTTTCAAAAAAATTTATATTTCCTTGTTTTGAATCAACCAAAGTTCTAACACCAATTGAATTAGCAAGGTTGAGAATCTCTTGCGACAAATCTTCACTGAAAAATCCTTTTTCATAATCAGATAAAATTATAAAATCTGCTTCGCCAATTTCTTTTTTTAATTCCCCCATTAATTTTCTTTTTATTTCCTCATCAATTTCTTTTCTATTTTTCTCTCCATAATTCAATCTTGTTATTTGCTGTCCGTGAGCCATGATTCTCTGTTTCATAATTGTTGCATTTCCATTATAAAAAGAAAAAAGCGATATTTTTCCCATTTCGCATAATTCTCTTATTTTTCCCCCATACAAATCTTTTCCTAGAATTCCGTATAATCTGCAATTTCCACCCATAGAAGCAACATTATTTGCAACATTTGCAGCTCCTCCAAGTGCGTATGTTTCGCTTTCAATATTAACATTGGGTGCTGCGTGTTGTTCTGGATTTAGTTTTTCAATTTTTCCCCAGCAAAATTTATCAAGAATAATATCCCCAAGAACTAAAATTCTTTTATCTTTAAAAGAGTCTAATGCATCCTCTAATTTTTTCATGAATATAAGTTTAAAATGTGATTTATAAAGATTATGTAATAAAAATATTTTTCTAAACCTTTTTATATTATCAAAATTCTTTTAAATAATGCGGAAGCGCCGGATTCGCCAATATTCTTTGGCTCGTCCAGCTTTGATATGCGGAAGTGCCGGAGTGGTCAAAGTAGCAACAGGTTGCTACATTAAGTTACGCTGACGCGCAACTTAAACCAAGGTTTTCCCACAACTCAAAAATGCAGAAGTGCCGGAGTGGTCAAACGGGCGAGATTAAGGCTCTCGTGGCTTAGTGCCTGCGCAGGTTCGAATCCTGTCTTCTGCATTATGTCATTTGCTTGCAAATGATATTCAAACGAAGTTTAATTTGAAAGATTATTTTATGCCCGAGTAACTCAGCTTGGATTAGAGTGCCACCCCCCTATGAAGATTCAATAGATTTCAGTGCAAGGTGGAAGTCGAAGGTTCAAATCCTTCCTCGGGCGTTTTTTTATTTCTATAGAAAACCTTTAAAACATTCTATTTATTCTATCAATTAAGCGCTGGTAGTTCAGTGGCAGAATCTCTGCCTTCCATTAGTTATTGAGAGCAGATGAAGAAAGCAGATGACTCGGGTTCGAATCCCGACCGGCGCATTGGATGAGAACCCTTGGGTTAATTCAAGTGACAGCGTCGACTTGAATTAGCTAAGAATTGCAAAGCAATTTTTTGACTCGAATCCCGACCGGCGCATTGGGCGATAACTCGAATCCCGACCGTGCATTGAATAAAAATGGAACAAGAAGAAACAATCAAACAAATTAAAGAAACAGAAAAAGTTTCAGAACATAAAAAATCAAAATTCAATTATGACAAGCATTACAAACTTCTTTTATTAATTCCAATTCTTTTAATGGTTTTTTCTTTAGTTTTCTTGGTTTCTTTTTATTTGAGAACAGGAGATTTTGTACTCAAAGATGTTAGTTTGTCTGGAGGAACAATAATCACATTAACAGGAGATCTTTTGAACAATGACCTTCTTCAACTTGAACAAAATTTAAAATCAAAATACGATGATATTTCTTTCAGAAGACTTACAGATATTTCTTCAGGAAAAACAATTGCTTTTATAATTGAAAGTCCAATTAATCAAGAAGAACTTAAATCGTCAATAGAAGATATTTTAGGAGGCAAACTATCACAAGAAAATTCAAGTATAGAGTTTTCCCAATCTGCATTAGGAAGCAATTTCTATAAACAGCTTATTATTGCATTGAGTGCATCTTTTGTTTTGATTTCTATAGTAATCTTTTTTTTATTCAGGTCTTTTGTTCCAAGCATAGCAGTTATATTCGCTGCTTTTGCAGATATTGTAATGCCTTTGGCCCTGATTGATTATTTAGGAATTAAAATTTCAACAGCAGGAATTGCTGCATTTTTAATGTTAATTGGTTATTCTGTTGATACCGATATTCTTCTTACAACACGGGCTTTAAAAAAACAAGAAGGGACATTGAATCAAAGAATTTTCGGCGCATTTAAAACAGGAATTTTTATGAACATTACTGCTTTGGTCGCTGTTCTTCCTGCTTTTTTTATTATCACAGGACTTCCAGATTCTTTTAGGCAGATATTTTTTATTCTTTCTTTAGGATTTTTTGCTGATATAATAAACACTTGGCTGACAAACGCTGGCATAATTAAGTGGTATTGCGAGAGGAAGGGAATAAAATGAAATTACCTCTTAGAATTTGGGTTTTGGTTTTTGCAATTGCTTTTTCATCGTTGGCTATATTAAATCTTTCTTCAATCTCCAATCTTCTTGTAGGGTTATTAATAATTTCCATACTCCTCGCATTGGTTTATGCAAAATCTAAAACCACAAAAATATTTTTTATCTTCTTAATCTCTTTGGCTATTATTCTGTTGGTTTTATTTTCTTTCCAAAAAGGCGTTGTTATAAATTCAATTAGCAAGGATTCTGTATTCTTTTCAGAAGGATTAAAAAAAGGAATGGTAATTGCTTCTGTAAATGGGAATCCGATAAATAATTTTGAAGATTATTCTAAAGTAATTTCTTCTTTAAATTTTTCAGGTGAAAATAAAAAAATAGAATTTCAAACAGATGCAGGAGAATTTATAATTTTCACAAATCAAACTCCCGACTTTACTGTTTCAAATATACCGAAGACAAATCTAAAAACAGGATTGGATTTAAGCGGAGGAGCAAGAGCAATAGTCAGGCCAATGAATGTAACTATTTCTCAAAGTGAAATGGATGACTTAATTATGATTACTTCAAATAGATTTAATGCTTTTGGAATAAGTGATGTTGATGTTAGGGGAGTTATTGACCTCGAAGGAAATAGGTTCTTGCGTGTAGAAGTTGCAGGAATTACTCCAGAGGATTTAAAATCTTTAGTTGGTCAGCAAGGAAAATTCGAGGCAAAAATAGGAAATGAAACAGTTTTCATTGGAGGCGAGAGAGACATAACTTCTGTTTGTAGAAATGATGCTACTTGTGCTGGAATAGAATCATGCAATCCGTCTGGGGGGGAATATTTTTGCAGTTTTAGATTCACTGTTTATTTAAGTGAAGAAGCTGCACAAAGGCACGCACAAATTACAGGGAATCTTAGTGTGAATTCAACAGCACAGGGAAATTATTTATCTCAAAAGTTAGATTTGTTTCTCGACGACAATCTTGTTGACAGCCTTTTAATTAGCGAAAACTTGAAAGGAAAAGCAACAACACAGATTTCTATTCAAGGTTCTGGTTCAGGCAAAGACCAAACAGAAGCATATAACGCTGCAGAAGAATCAATGCATAAACTTCAGACAATTTTAATAACAGGAAGCCTTCCATACAAACTTGAAATAGTAAAAATGGATAGTGTTTCGCCTGTTCTTGGAAAACAATTTACAAAAAATATAACTCTTCTTGGAATTGTCATTTTTTTAATAGTTTCTGTTTTGATGTTTGTAAAATATAGAAAAATAAAAATTTCTCTTGCAGTAATTTTAACAATGTTTTCAGAAGTTTTCATCACATTGGGAATTGCAGCAGTTATTGCATGGAACCTCGACGCTCCGAGTATTGCAGGTATTCTCGCAGGAATTGGAACAGGTGTAAATGACCAGATTGTTATTATTGACGAATCTGTTTCAAAAGAATCTTCAAGTTTAAAAGCAAGAATAAAAAGAGCTTTTTTCATAATCATCGGCGCATTTTTCACAATTTTCGCAGCAATGCTTCCATTATTCTGGGCAGGTGCAGGTTTGTTAAGGGGCTTTGCTCTGACAACAATTTTAGGAATCACCGTCGGTATTTTAATAACAAGACCGGCTTTTATAGAAATATTAAAAAGAATTGAAGAGTGAAAAAGTAAATCTTTTAAAAAGAGGAATTTTCTCCCATATACTTCTTATACCATTCAACAGTTCTCTTTAGTCCTTCTTTTAAAGAAACCTTTGGTTCATAACCTAATTTTTTTATTTCAGAAATATCAACTTTGACTATTTGTGGCTGGGCAATTTCAGCAGGATAAACATTAATCAAACTTCTGCTTCCTGTTAATTCAAGAATATATTTTGCTGCTTCATAAACATTGTATTCTTCTTCACCGCTGATATTATATTCTTTGTCCCATTCAGAATGATTTATTGCAAGCATTGTCCCGTCGATAAAATCATCAATATAAGTAAAATCAAGTGTTTTTGTTTTCGGGTCTCCAAAAATTTTTAATTCTTCGTGAGTCAATGCCGCTGTAATATAAAGATGAACAAGTCTTTTGCTCAAATCCCAAAAAGGGCCATAAACAGTAGATGGACGGATAATAACATAATCAATTCCATAAGAATTTTTATACCCTTTGCATAACTCTTCTCCATATAATTTAGAACTTGTATAAGCATTTTTTTCTTTGCTCAATACTCTTGAAGACGAGAAAAAAACAAATCTTTTAATTCCGTGTTTTCTGCAGAATTCTAATGCATAAAAAGTTCCTTCTGCATTATTTTCGTGGGCAATTGCTGGCTCGCTGACCATCTTATTTATTTTAACATGCGCAGCAGCATGCACAAACATATCTATCTTATCTTCTATTTCTAAATCTTTTAACCAGGAAAGGTCTGAGCCCGACCTTTTATCAATACTTCCAACAATTGTATGACCCTCTTTAATAAACCTCTTTTCTAAAGCAGAACCAATAAGACCTTTATTGCCGGTAATAAAGATATTCATTCTTTTAATTAATTAAATTCCTTTTTAAGAATATAGGTATTATGATTAAGGTATTACAAAAATATACTTTTTATACATAAATCCTTTTAAAACACTTTTAGTTTCAGTATTAATCTGTTCAATTGAAAAGAGAATATAAAATGAAAATAGGATTTATTGGTGTTGGTGTTGTTGGCGCGGCAACTAAGGAAGTTCTAAGTAAAGTTCATGAAATTTTTCCATATGATAAGTATAAAGAGCCTTATAATTCTGAAAATAATTTAAAAGATTTGGCAAAAAATTCAGAAGTTGTTTTTTTGTGTGTCCCAACTCCAATGAAGCCAAGCGGGGAAATTGATTATTCATCTGTTTATAATTCTTTAGATATGCTGACAGAGACGCTAAAAGAATCCGGAAGAGACCCAAAAGAAATTCTTTTGGTTGTGCGTTCAACAGCTGTTTCAGGTTCAACAGATAAATTAGCAGAAAGATATGGATTTAGAATTGTTTTCAATCCAGAATTTTTAACAGAAAAAAACGCAATTGAAGATATGAAAAACACAGACAGGATTGTCATAGGCGCAAATAGCCTTGAAGATTATCAAAAAGTTTACCAGGTTTATCACCCCATCTTTCCTTATGCAAGGTATATGTATGTGGATAGAAAAACAGCAGAGATGATAAAATATTGCGCAAATGTTATGCTAACTGGACAAGTAGCCTTAGCAAATGAATTATACCAGGTCTGCACAGCTTTTGGAGTAAATTACGACACAGTTAAAGAGGTTATCCTCTTTGATGGGAGGATTGGGAAAAACATTAATGTTCCTGGCCACGACGGAGATTTCGGTTTTGGTGGGAAATGTTTTCCAAAAGATTTGAATGCTTTAATTTATTTAGCAAGGGAGCACATGTATAGGCCTTATTTATTAGAAGAAATTTGGAGATTAAATGAAAGAGTCAGAAAAGATAAAAATTGGTTGGATATTTCAGGTGCTACTTCTAAAAATAATGATTGGTCAAAGACTAATAATGCAAATTCTGAAAATGAAAACCTTAAAGATAAAATTTAAATTTAAAAAAATTTTTTAAAATGAATATTCTTGTCACAGGCGGAGCAGGATATATAGGAAGCATAACTGCGAGGAAGTTATCTGAGGAAGGGAATAATGTAATTGTTTATGATAATTTAGTCAAGGGTCATAGAGCTTCTGTAACAACTACTTTTGTTCAAGGTTGTTTAAGCAATAAAGAATTACTTGGTGAAACTTTCAAAAAATTCAATATCGAGGCTGTTTTTCATTTTGCTGGTTTTATAGAAGCAGGAGATTCAATGAAACATCCTTTTGAATTTTTTCAGAACAATGTTTTTTACGGAGTAAACTTACTCGATGTAATGGTAAAAAATAATGTTAAAAAGATTATTTTCTCTTCGTCTGCAGCAGTTTATAAACCAAGCGACAAACCACTAAAAGAAGACGATATAAAAGAGCCGGAAAATTTTTATGGAGAAACTAAATTAATGTTTGAAAAAATTTTAGAGTGGTACGATAAGGCATATGGGATTAAATTTATTGCATTAAGATATTTCAATGCTACTGGATGTGAAGGAGAATTAGGAGAAAGACATAACCCAGAAACACATTTAGTTCCATTGGCAATACTAACGGCATTAGGTTGCAGAGAAAATATAAAAATATTTGGAACAAATTATGAAACTTTTGATGGAACATGTGTGAGAGATTATGTTCATGTAAAAGACCTGGCAGAGGTCCACATTTTGGCCTTAAAAAAATTAAATGAAAAATCAGGAGTGTTTAATGTCGGAACAGGCGATGGTATTTCAGTTAGGCAGGTTATAGATTCGGTTAGAAATTTGACTGGAAAGAATTTTACAATTATTGAAACAGAAAAAAGATTAGGAGATCCAAAAATATTAATCGCTGACCCTTCTAAAATAAAAAGAGAATTTGGTTGGTCAGCAAAAATAGATTTTAAGAGAGGTTTAGAAGAAAATATAGAATATTTTAAAAAGAATATCTTCTCTTATTAAATTTATGAGCAATCTTTTAAAAGCAGAAAGTTTAGTTAAAAGTTCTTTTTGGAATTTTATGATGATTTTTTTTGGAAAAATTGGGGGATTTACTTTTGTAATTTTATTAGCTAGGTTTCTACTCCCAGAAAAATTTGGTATATACAGCTTGGCTATCTACATAACATTATTTTTTGTAATGTTCGCAGATACAGGGATAAATCAAACTATTCTCAAATTTTTTTCTGAAGGTCTTAAAAAGAATTCAAAAGATGCTTTGCCTGTATATAAATATCTTCTAAAATTTAAAATAATTTTAGTCGTTTCTCTAACAACTATTTTAATTATTTTATCCTACCCTATTTCTATATTTTTTAATAAATCTGAACTATTTGTACCTCTGTTAATTTCAAGTTTCTATATTTTTGTTCTTTCCTTGGAATCTTTTTTTATTTCTTTTTTCTATATTTTTGAAGAGGTTAAATATTTAGCAAAAAGGCAAGTTATATGGGAAATGTTTAGAATTATAACATTAATAATAACATTCAATCTGATCTCAAAAGAACATTATGTTGTTGCTGCAATTCTTGTTTTAATAGGATCCACTCTTATTAGTTTCTTATTCTTACTTCGATCCATAAAAAAAATCTTTCCAGATTTATTTCAAAAAAAAATTCCGATACTCCAAAAAAACGAAAAGAGAAAAATAAAACGCTTTTTGTTTCGCACAGGATTTTTAAGCGCACTCAATCTCATTTTTTTATATATTGATACATTTATCTTGGGGGTCTTTGTCTCTGCAGAGTTTGTTGGGTATTATGCTGCAGTATGGGCTATCATAAGCGGATTTTCCTCTTTTTTTATACTGTCAACCATATTATTACCTGCATTCTCGCAATCTAAAAAAGAAAACACAAATAGTTCTATATCTAAAATTTTCCGTTATATCTTCATTTTTTCAATACCCATAATTTTTGGAATAATTTTACTTGGCAATTATTTAATCAGGCTGTTTTATGGTTATGAATACCTTCCCGCTGTCTGGCCTTTTTTAATCTTGTCATTAATTATCTTTGAATCTCCATTAACAGGAATATTAAATTCTTTATTTTTAGCAAATGAAAGGCAGTCTTACTTATCAAAGGTAATTACTCTAGCAATATTTATTAACTTAGCCTTAAGTTTAATCTTTATTCCATTAGTAATTTCCATCTCATTTTCTGCAGTTTTAATTGTGGTTTCTTGTGTGGTTGTCTTTAGTAGGATTTTGTATCTTGCTCTTGTATCAAATTATGCTAGAAAAAATCTTAATATTTCCTTAGGTTTTAAAAATATTTCAAAACCGCTTATATGCGCATTATGCATGTTTATATTGTTATATCTTTTAAATTCTTATTTAATAAAAGAAATGAATTTAATTGCAGGTTTACTTGAAATTTTCTTAGGGGGGGTTATTTACTTTTTATTAATGTTTCTTATTAAAGGACTAACCAAGAAAGATGTTTTGTTTTTTATGAGGATAAAAATTTTGTGAACTTAATAAACAATAATTAGAAAAAGCTTTATTATCTTAGTGTTAATCCTGAGATTTTTTTTGATTTATATTTCGATAAGAACTCGCAGATTTCTTCAAACATTTTAAATTTATCTAAGGTAGCCATTGTAGCTGGGTGTATAAGAATTACGCTTGGGATTTTTTTCTTTTCATTTTTCGAAACCCTTTTTTTTAAGATTTCAAACCATTCTTGCGCATTTATTCTGCCTTTTGTACAACTAGCAAAAGGATTTCTGTTTTCAGGTAATAACTTTCCGTATGCAATAGTATTTTGATCGACAGGTATATTTATCGGGGTATGGATTATACTATCTTTATTAAAGGGTCTTATTTCGCCAAGCAAATCTGAGACAACTTTTACTCCTAATTTAGAGAGGAGTTCAAAAGTTTTATTATTTGAGCCAAATGCATGAGTCCTCCAGGAGTTCATATTTAATCCTCGTTTTTCAAAGGCTTTTTTAGTTTTTATTATATCCCTTCTTTGTATAAATTTTGGCCCGTAAATGCACCCAAATATCTTTCTAAACATATAACTTTTTATAATTCCCATAGAACCAAAATTATCATAAGTATGACCGCCAAATTCCACATCATATTTAAGCAATCTTTGAAAGTCCTCCCTTTCGTCCTCAAGACACTTTCCATTTATGAAGAGGGTACAAGAAATTTTGTGTTTCTTTAATATTTGAAGATACCTTTCAGATGCAAGAATTTCTGATCCAATTTTTTCTTGTTCAAATCCCCCCATTGTTTTTGAATGTACATCTCCTGTAATAAAAATCATAAAATACAGTTTTAAATAGAGTATATAAATTTAATTAATTTCATCTGGAAATTTCATAAAAACAATGTTTATAAAGTAAAATGTTGGTTTCTCTGAAGATTCTTATAATTTCCTTTTTAAAAAATTATCTCTTGCGATTAAGTATGTTTTCCTTAAAAAGTCTAAACCAAGATAATGGTCCGAGGTAAATTTGTACAATCTGTTCATAATGTAATATTTCATTCTGCACTCCCTGCATGTGGTTAGCAAAGAATAATAGCGAATATTAGCTATACGGCAATTTTTAAAAACATTCTCTACCCCACAAAAAGGACATTTTGCATAAACTTTATATCTCCCCCCAGAAGATTTTTTTATTTTTTTTGGAATCACAGATTTTTCATATTTTTTCTTTAATCGATAAACTTCTTTTTTAAGCCATTCAAAATCTTCATTGTTCATTTTGTTAGTCATATTTATTATGTTAGTGTGATGGATATAATTTTTTATATACTCTAATTTATCTTTTATTATTTTTCTTTTTACGCAGCTTATATAAATTTCACTATCTGGATAAGGGTGTATAAAAAATAATTTCACTTGTCCTTCACAATTTTTTTCCCAGTAATCTAATGTTTCTTTTGCAGTTTCTTTTGTTTCAGCTAAATCGCCAAATATGAAATTACCTTCTAAAGGTATTTTATATTCTATACTCAGTTTTATTACATTGTCTATTTGAGAGGGGGTGATTGGTTTTTTCATACTTTTGAGTACAATTGGACTATAACTTTCAAAACCACAACTTATAGAACAACAGCCAGCTTCTTTCAGAGTTTTAAATACTTCTCTATCTGCTCCACCAACCCACAAAGAACATCTCCACTTTAAACCACCATCCACCTTTTTATTTAACTCTTTTATTCTCCCACAAAAATCAATCAATCTTTCTTTTTTAACAGAAAAAAGGTCATCTACGAGTATAAATGAATTAATTTTATATTCATCTATTGCAAATTTTATTTCTTCTATTATATTGTTAATGGATCTCTGCCTATATTTTTTTTCGAGATGATAACAAAAAGTACAATTAAAAGGGCAACCTCTGCTTCCATACAAAATGTATACTCTTGGATAATCTAAAGCCCCAAACAAAACATCGTTGCAAGCCATTTTATCTAAAACTTTTTCATATTCTATTGCTTTAAGATCTGGATATGGGATTTTATCAAGGTCTATTGTTGGTTTTCTTTCTTCTGTAATTATAATATTTTCTTTATCTTTATAACAAATCCCTTCCACATTTTTAAGATTTCCATTTTTTTCTATACACCTCATCAATTCAATTATAGTTTCTTCACCTTCCCCAATTACCCCGATATCAAACCCAAGCGATTTAATCATTAATTCAGGTTCACTTGTTATTATTTGCCCTCCCACAATTACTAAGGGATTACTTTTGTGCGCCCTTGAAATATTAATTATTTTTTCTATTATTGCATAATTAATTGCCATTCCTCCAGTACATATTGTATCATATTTTTTAGAATTCAGTTCTTTGTTTAGAATTTCATCCACTGTCCCATAAAAATGATTTAAATTTAAACAATTAACCGAATATCCTTCTTTTTTCAAGACTGAAGAAATATACCCCATCCCTATTGGTACAAAATAGTTATAGTTTGGTTCTTTACCCAAATGATTATAAATATATTTAGGTATAACAATTAATATTTCCATTCTTTGTCATCTGGGGTTTATTTTATAAAGTTTTCTCAATTTTTTAATTTTAATTCAAGAGTCTATGAGCAGTATCTTTACCAGCAATAATTGCGTCTTCCATCGAGGAATATTCCCAAGCGCCAAATCTCCCGATAGAATAAATATTGTTCTCCTTTAAATAATTTTGGATTATTTGCAAATTTTCATTCCTGTTTGAATCAAAAATAACATAACCAGGGTATAGGTCAATAACCTCTTCAAATATAATATCTTCCTTATTTTTAATAAACCCGATTTGAATCAAATCATCAATTACCCTTTTGATTAATTCTTTGTCTGTAAGTTTTCTTTCTCCAACATAAGAATATTCCGCACAAATTGAACTCATATTTGGAGGGGCCATTTTATTCAAATAATTCATAGGGAAACTTATTCTGTAAGGTAAAATATTCTCTTGTGGGAGATATAACCACTGGTAAGAGCATATGTTTGGCCTATTTACTCCCAACAGAATTGCACTTACACTATTACATCGCAATTTTTCGTTTGCTAATTTTATTTTCTCAGGAGCATCTTCTATTAATCTAATTAATTCCTTTATAGGGATTGTAGATACCAAATTAGTAAAGTGGTAAACATTCCTGTTTGTTATCATCAATCTTCTGTTAACGTCTATCTTAACTGCTTTTTCCCCTAAAAATAGATTATGAATTTTTTGTGCAAATGCTTCAGAAAGTTGATTGATACCTTTTTTTGGATAATAAAATTGATAATTATAACCTCCTTTAGTTTTTGATATATCTGTATCTGCTCCGCGAATTATCTCTTTGATGTCTGGTTTAGGTAGATATCTTCCGCCGCAATCAATAGTCAGTTCCTCTGGATTAACTGCATAGCATTTCTTGTTGTAAGGAATCATAAAATGTTCAGCAATCCCTTTTCCTTGGCTTATTTCTACCCATTCCTTAAAATTTTTTAGAGTCTTACTTTCATCAAAATTTTTAGAGGCATCAATTAGTCCTGTTAGACATTCTATTTTTGTATTTTTATCAAGAAAATAATTATTCTGTTGAAATGGGTAAGGAATAAATCTCCCATTTAATAAGATCCCTGCATTTCTGTCTATCAAAATTAATTCCTCTCCTAATAATTCTTTTGTTAAATTAATAATTTCCTCATTTCTTAGATGAAGCATATGAATTGCCATATCAAAAGTAAATCCTTCTTTTTTGATACTTTTACACAATCCCCCAACCCCTGAAGATTTTTCGAGTAAAATGTAATCTTTTATTCCTTGTTTTTCTAAATAGTATGCTAAACTTAATCCACTTAATCCGGCACCGATTATTACTGTTTTCATTTGATTCTTATTGATTAACAAATGCGTCCAGGCTTTCATTTAAATTAGGTAGTTTATGACTAAATAATTTATTATATTTTTTAATAGAAAGAGACATATCTGGTTGGCGAGGTGCGTTAAAACTAAATTCATTCATAGAAATGGAATTAATTAAAGAAGGATCAAGGTGGCATTTTTCAGCAAGTTTAATACCAAAATCATATTTTGAAATTCTTGCATTTCCTGCAATGTTTAATACTCCTTGATATTCAGATAAGAAAACTTGTTCAATAGCTTTTACTAAAATGGAAACTTCTAAGGGGGTAAAAAATAAATCATTAAACATATTAATTTCTGTTCTTTTTTTTAAACTATTCAATATCCATTCTGCGAATGTTGGCTTGTGGTTCCTAGGGCTAAATCCAAAAAAATTAGTTCTTATCACGACCGTATTATGATGACTCCTAAAGCAAACTTCCTCTGCCATTAATTTTGTTTTTCCATAAATATTCGGAGGTCGAGTGGTGTCTTCTTCTGAATAAAAAGATCTCAACCCATCAAATAGCTGGTCTGTAGATATATGAATTAATTTAGTCTTTTCCCTGCTAATTGATTTAACAAGATTTGCAGTAGTAATTACATTTATCTTGTAAGCTTCTTCTTGATGCTTTTCGCAAAAATCAACATCTGTTAATGCTATTGTATTTATTATTATGTCTGGATCACAAGATTTAACCAACAAACTACTAGCCTTAAGGTTTAATAAATCGCATTGTACAAAATTAAATCCAGCATTTGTTTTATTATTAGTTAAAGATGTTCCAATTAATTTATAATCTGAACTACCTAGTATTTTTATCAAATTATATCCTAAAAAACCATTGCAACCAGTAATTAATATTTTCATATAAATTTTTTATCTTATCTCTTTAATTAGTTCTCTCATCTGCTCTACTGTGAGAAAAATTGGGTTAGTATTGCTTGAGTAGGAAAAGCCTTCTGGGACGGGTCTTCCATTCAAGTGATTTTTGTTATCCCACCAGTTAAAACCAGGTTTAATTACATAACAATCTTCAAGTTCAATTGTATTTTTTGCATCATCTGATGAAACCATAGATTCGTGTAGTTTCTCTCCCGGTCTTATTCCTATATACCTTATTTCGCTTTCCGGGGCAATAACTTTTGCAAGGTCAATAATCTTCATACTAGGAATTTTAGGAACAAACAATTCTCCTCCTCGCATATTTTCGAGACTTTTTATTACAAATTTAACTCCTTGTTCAAGAGTAATCCAAAAGCGAGTCATTTTTTCGTCGGTTATTGGGATTATTCCCTCTTTCTTTTTTTCTATAAAAAAGGGAATTACACTTCCCCTGCTTCCAACAACATTTCCATATCTTACTACCGAGAACAAGGTCCCTCTTGGATAAGAATGGGAATTTGCCGATATGAATAATTTATCGGAACAGAGCTTTGTCGCACCGTATAAATTAACAGGATTGCATGCTTTGTCTGTACTAAGAGCAATAACTTTCTGAACCCCGTTTTTTAAAGCCGCATCAATTAAATTCATCGCGCCAAGAACATTTGTTTTAATTGCTTCAGAAGGGTTTTCTTCTGAAGAAGGAACAATCTTCATTGCAGCTGTATGAACAATATAATCTATATTCTTACAGGCTAGATCGAGTCTTTCTTTGTCGCGAACATCTCCTATAACAAATTTTAATACATTATATTTCTCTCTGCTTTTATATTCTTCATTCATAAGAAACTGCTTCATTTCGTCCCGACTGAATATAACAATCTTATTTGGGCAATCATTTTTAACAAGATGTTCAATAAATTTTCTTCCAAAAGATCCAGTCCCCCCGGTAACAAGAATATTTTTTCCTTGAAAAGTCATTTTATATTCTAAAAAAGTTTATTTAAATAGATTTATGTATTAAAGATATTGCTAGATTATAGGCCATACTTCCTGAACATATCATCAATTCCATTTTTTTCATGCTCCAAAAAGTTTGTTCTTTCCATGGAATCTTCTATTTTCGGACCAGAATAAAACAATAATAATTCTGGAGAAATAATTTTCATAGTTTGTAATATTATTCTAGGAAGATGTTCAGCATTGCTGACAATAATACCAGATATCCATCTTTTAGGTTTTATTATTTTATCATAACAAATTTCTGTAGACTGATAAGTATTCATCCCCTCGCATTCTTCAATGATACTTTCTTTAGCGACCCCTTTACCAGTCAGATATCCTTTCATTAGGCTAGACGTATTGTTCCAAAAAGTGGAATTTGTATTATCTGCTTTTCCAGTCACAATTATATTTTTTTGCTGTTCTTCCTATAAATAAGTTATACCCATAATCTAATCTTGACCTAAGTATCGGAGTTAAATTTCCATCAATTGTTGTAGCATATGAATGGATTAATATAAAATCTAATTGCATCATTTCATTTTTTTTAAATGTTATTTATAAACTTTTCTATACTCTGCTTTAGGATTAATTAGTTCTGTTTAATATACTTAAATAAACTTTTTAAACCAGCTTTTTTTGTTCTTTTAATAAAATGATCAAAAGAATTTGTTTTTTTACTCCAGAATATGACCCTGCAAGACAAAGTCAGATGAATTATAATGAAAAAGTGCTTCCTAAAGAGATGGAAATTTTTGTAGTTTCATTGAAGGAGGTGGATAAGAAATATAAACTTAAAAGGTCTAAGATATTCAGTCTTTCTTATAATAAAATAAAATCCCCTTTTAGATTAAGAAAATTTTGTAAAGATAATAAAATTGATTTGCTTACAAATTTAAGAGGGACTGGAAGAGCTGTTTTTGGATTTGTTATTGCAAGCATCTTTACAAAAACAAAAACTATTTTTTATGTTGTTGGAAACCCAAAATTTAGATCCCCCATGAACTGGCCATATTTTGTATCGCAATTTTTCATAGATAGATTTTTAGTTAGTGGAAAATGGGTAAAAGAAAATATGGAAAAATATTTATTTTTTAGCAAGAAAAAAATATTCTATCTCCCAAATCCAATAAATACACATTTATTTTGCCAAAAAGACAAAAAGAAAATAAGGAAGAAATTAGGATTTGGGGAAAGAGATAAAGTTTTAATTAGTATTGGAAGGATAGAACCAGAGCAAGGTTCTGATTACTTACTAGAATTGATAAACAAAAATACCGATAAAAAGTTTCTTTTAATTGGAAATATAAAAGATGAAAGTTTTAGAAATAAAAAATTTAAGAATGTAGTGCATATCCCGTTTATTCAAAACATTGATTTACCAGAATACTACAATGCCTCAGATATTAACTTATTTTTTACAAAAAGGAATAGTTATCCCCTTCCTCCTCGTGAAGCTTTGGCCTGTGGTGTTCCGGTGATGATTTTTGATTTAAATACTTTTGAGCAATTGGATACTTCATCAGCTATAAAAGTACCTTTTGACTTGGAAGTGATTCAGAAAAAAATTGACGAATTTTTTGAGTTATCAAAAAAAGAAAAAAATAAACTTAGCAAAGAAGCAAGAGAATTTATTATAAATGATTGTTCGGAAGAAGTTGTAGAAAAAGATGTTTTAAAATATTTTTTAGAGATTTGATTTTTTTAAAGAAATCTTTTTAAATAAAGAATATATGTTAGAAGAATGAACAAAAAAAGAATTCTTAATGTTGGTTGTGGGTTTGATATGGAGGGAACAGATAGAATTGATTTCAAAAAAACTCCAGCAACTACTAAAGTATGCAACATAGAAAAAGGGTTTCCTTTTCCAGATAATACTTTCGACAAAATAAAAGCGAGAATGGTTTTTGAGCACTTTAGAAATTTGGGGTTTTTTATTGACGAGTGTTACAGGGTTTTAAAAAAAGGCGGGGAGATAGAAATAATCACAGACCACGCAGGATATATTATCTTTCACTCAAAAATGGAGCATAATAAGTATCTGGATACAAGAGAAAATTATCAAAGACACAAAGATGATTTTCATTATGCTCTGTTCGTTCCAAGCCATTTAAAAAATTATTTAAGAAAGTTCTCAAAAATAGAAGCAGGTTATTCATCTCCAAAAAGAACGTGGTTGAAGATGTTCATATTAAATTTACTTCCTTTCAATCTTGGAAAAGAAAATGTTTGGGCGAGGGCTGTAAAATAAAAAGATTCTATAAATCTAACTCTTTTAATAAACCAAGTTTTTTCCCAAGGATATATTCAAAAGGGAAATCAAAAAAATTTAATGTCATTCTTATTTTTGCAAAAGGATAAAAAATCGCAGAAATTATCTTTAGTTTTAATGGGTAGGGTAATATCAATCTTTGTATGAACGTAAATAAATCCAATCTTCCAGCTTTTATATAAAGCTGAATAGCAGCATAATATTCTGGCTTTAGTTGTATCCAAGGATAATCTTCGATTTTGTAACGTGTATTCTTTATAAAATATTTTTCCCAACCTTCAAGAGTATCTGGTGAATCCCAATTATATTCTTTAACAAGATAATTATAAAGTTCTCCGCCAGGATAAGGTCTATAAATCTCTGGCCCAGAAATTCTACTTTTCTCTCTCCATTGATAAATCTTATTTTTATCTCTGATGATTTTGATTCCTTTATTTAAATTATAAATCTTTTTGGCGAGATTTACTGTTGCAAGAGTATCTTTTTTTGTTTCATTTGGAAACCCAGTCATAAAACCATATGAAGCTCCAATCCCTGCTTTTTTAAGCATATTAACAGCAGTAAGAATATCCTTTTCATTAATATCCTTTTTTATAAAATCTCTCATTTTCTGAGAACCAAACTCAGGACTTAACCCAATGTTATAAAATCCCACTTTTTTCATTTTGTTAATTAATTCTTGAGTTACTAATCCTTTAGTAAAATAATCAGCTCTTAGATTGCCTCCAAAACTTATATTAAACTTCTTCTTTAAAAGAAGATCAATTATCTTTTCACTTCTCTCTTTACTCACAAAAAAACACTCATCACTAAAGTTTAAAACTTTCACTCCATAATTATTGCATAAAATTTCTATTTCTTTTATAACATTTTCAGGATTCAAGGCTCTCCATTTATTGTTTTTTGTTATAAAATTTATACAAAAAGTGCATCTATGGGGGCAACCCCTACTAGTCCAAATATTAATGATTTTGCTGTTGAAAACATTCGGATTCAAAAGATTATAATCTAAAACCCCCAATTCATTTAGATTTAAAAATTCTTCAGCAGGGGTTTTTATAATTTTCTTATTCTTTTTATACATAATTCCCTTAACTTTTCCATAGGACTCCCCTTTTGCTAAACAATTCGCTAAATTAAGCATTGGTTTTTCTCCTTCATTATAAGCAATAAAATCTATTAAAGGATGTGTTATTGTCTGCTCCGGATAAAGTCTGACATGTACGCCTCCCCACAATATATTTATTTTTGAATTCATTTTTTTTATTAATCTTGTTATTTCTAATGCATTAGGTATACAAAAAGTCATTACAGAAATACCCACCAAGAAGATTTCTCCCTTCTTTATTTCTTCTTTTATTATGCTCAAATAATCTTTTTCAACAAGGCAGTCTACGAGTCTTACTTTAAAATTGCTATTCTTTGTAATCCAGCTTCCGATAGCAAGAATTCCGCCAGGAATATTACTACTCTTTGAGCCGGCTCCCAAACTCGAAGGGAAAGCATTGATTAGAAGTATTTTTTTATTTCGAAAAGATTTAATTTCGTATCTTTCTGACATAAAAAATCGATAGGATGCATAATTTATAAAATTATTGTAGTTGTATTAACTATATCCCAAGGCTCTTAATTTTGCCATGATGGTTTCTCTAGCAATACCTCTTCCAGCTCTTTCATGTGCATTTGGGTCTGTATTCAAAGATGTGCATTCGATACATCCAAGAGAAGTATACCCTCGAGCATATAGCGGATTGCATTCTATTCTGTTTTTTTTTAAATATTCTAAAATATCTGCAGGCCTCCAAAATAAGATTGGGTGGACTCTCATATGTTTTGGGGAATCTCTTGGAGAAAACAAAGACTCTTGCGCTCTTTCTTCATGTTCAACCCCCCTTATTCCAGTTATTAATGCATCTAATTTTAACGAATCAACACCTCTCCTCATAGGTTCAATTTTATGAAATTCACAACAAATTTCTGTAAATTCAGGAGTTTTAAGCCCAAATTTATTAATAAAATCCTTAACTCTGTCAGCATTTGCCTTGAATGTATAAAAATTTGTTAAGTTCCATTCTCTTTTTACTTTATCTATGAATTCATATGTTTCTTTATGATCATGCTGTGTGTCTGAAAATAAAACAGACATATTGCTTGGGAAAACCTTCAATGTCAAATGCAATAAAACTAAGCTGTCAGAACCTCCGCTAAACCCGATTCCTATGTTCTTATATTTTTCTTTAGCTTCTCTTAATATCTGTAAGGATTTTTCAATTTTTTTATCTAAAGGAAAGTCCAATAATTTTCTAATCTCTGGTTTCATAAGTTCTTCACACTTTTTTGTTCTGAACTCTTTTTGAAATCTTTGTTCTACCATTATACATAATTATGTATAATTAAAGTATTTAAATATTTCTATAATTAAATAGAGTATTTAAATCAATTAAATTTTATTAACAGCTTGATTTATACTTTTTTTTATAATGAAAAAACAAGCCGATATAAAAGATTGTTATACCTATCGCAAAACTATATTTTATCATCAGTGGAATCTGCCCAATTAAAAGAGCATAATTTAGGGCAACAATATTTGCAATCAAATAGATAATAAATAATAAAAGGCTTACTCCTCGAGTATCTTTCGATTTAATTGTTTTTATTACTTGGGGGATTAACATAAAAGAAAATAGTATTGTTGCAGTCCATCCTAAAATCTGTGATAACTCTACCATATCTTTTAATTATGCATAATTAATCTATATAAATCTTTCTTTGATTTAATAACCAAGATTTCTTAATCTTTTTTTAACCTCATCAACTTCTTTGATTGTTGAGGTTGTATTTGGTTTAGAATTAGATAAAACTTCTCTTAAAATGAAAGCAATATAAGCAGAAACAGAAGGCATACCAGTTCCCTTAATTCTTTCTTTTATTCTTTCTATTAGAGGAATCGGAAGTGAAATCGTTCCATATTCGACTTTGTTCTCGTCCCGTCCCTTTGATTTTTTCATAAGAATTAAAAAATTAACTCAACATTATAAATTTTTCCTTTATTCCAAAAATTTCATCAACTCACTGTTACCGGAATAAATATTCTTTTCTTCGTTTGGATCGTCCTTTAGATTATATTCCTCGATTTTTTCATGATGTTCAGCTTTACAAAGATTACACCTTGGATTTTTTGCAAGAATTAATTTTTTCTCGTCTGTCCTTACGGTTTTTATGTCTTCCCCCAATCCATCGAATGCTAATATTTTATCTCTTATTTTTTCCCCTTTACGGATTAATTCAATCATCGACTTCCCATCAAATTCATGGGAATTTGTTTCATTTAAAATATCCAAAATCGTTGGGGCAATGTCGATATTCTGTGCAAAATTTTTTATTTCCTTATTTTTAACTCCAGGAATGTGAATAATAAATGGTACATGTATTGTTTCATCATATAGCGAAGATGAAGTAAAATAAACTTCGTGTTCTGTTAGGCTAGTTCCGTGGTCCCCAAGAACAATGAAAAGAGTGTTTTCCCATAATTTTTGTTTTCTTAAAAAATCAAATAATTTCCCAATTTGTTTATCTACCTCTCTAATAGCGGAGTCGTATTTTTTAGTTATATCTTCTATTGAACTTAAGTTGATATCCGCAATTCTTTTTTTAACATATTCTCGTTGTGAAGTCTCTTTAATCTTTTTTAACATTTCATTAACATCATCTTTTTTAGACCCTTTGTATTTTATTGTTGGAAATGGGAAATGCGTGTCCCAAAAATGTGTGAAAAGAAAGAAAGGTTTTTTAGAAATGTTAATTTTTGAGATGGCCAAATTCATAGTCTCTTCAGCAGGAGTGAAATTTACAGATGCTCTTGTTTTGCTAATTTTCTTTCCAAACCTATAAGCCCAAGCCGGCAAACTAAGCAACATTTTTTTGATAAAAGGAATATTCATAATTCGTTTTGTTTTATTTTGTTTTTCTTCTTTTTCCTTATAATAATCAAATCCCTCTTTAAACCACAACCCTATCCAGTCTATAGCAATTGTTTCATAGCCTTTTTCTTTAAGATAGGTTGGTAGCCAGAATTTAAGTTCTTTATCCATTTTTTCGATTTCTTCATTCGATGTGTAAGGAAACTGATGGATTATTCCATGGTTATTTGGATATTTTCCTGTAAATATCGACATAAGCGACGGTGCAGTGGCGTTTGAACTTGAAAAAAATTTTTTAAAGAGGATGCTCTCTTTTATCACTCTTTTAAGATTTTTATCTGTTTCTTTTTCATACCCAAATAAACTTAAGTTCTTTGGTCTAAACGCATCAACTACAATTATAATTATATTTGGCCTATTCCATTTCTTTATTCCTTTTTCAAATTCCTGGTCTTTATCATTAAAAATCATTCTACTTTAAATTCTTTTATAATCTTCTACAGTATCCTCAATAATCTTTTTCCATTTATATCTTTTTGCATATTTTTTAATATTTCTTTTTTCCCAATTCAAAATTTTTTGGACGCTTCTAACAATATCTTCGGAATTTTTTTGTCTTATAACGATTCCTTCTCGATTATTTTTAACCATCAAAGGCATGCCGGAAACATCTGTTGTGATTATTGGTAAATTTCTTGCCATAGCTTCCATAACTGAAACTGAAGCCCCTTCTTTTAAAGATGGAAGAATAAATATATCTGAAGCGCTTAAATAAGGAAGTTTTTCTTTTCCAAAAAAGGCCCCTAAAAATTCCACATTTTTCAATTTTTTAGATTTTGCATAATCCTCAAAATTTTCTCTTTCCCCCCATCCAATAATTTTTAATTCAACGTCTTTTAGTTTCTCCATAGCGTCTAATAAGTAGTTAAGTCCTTTCACAGGAATAAGCCTTCCAAGAAATAAAACAATTTTTTTATTTTTGGACCAGCCTAATTTTCTCCTGACCTTATCTTTGTCCGCCGTATAAAAATAAAAATCATCTATTCCCATTGTTTGAAATTTTATTTTTGAGCTAGGAGCTTTTTTTTTAAGATAGTCTATTTCCTGTGGGCTTAGCGCATAAAAACACTTTATATTTTTTAAAACTATGTTTTCCCAAACCTGCGCCAATAAAAATAAAGGAAGAAAATATCGTTTACTTTTGGAATATCTTAAATGTTTTATTGGCCAACTTCCTCCATGGTGTTGACCAATAATTTTTTGATTTTTGAAAATTGTAGCAATTATCAAACCATGTAGATTATGATATTCGTGCAAATGGAAAATTAATTTATAACCTGACTTTTGAGATTTTTTAATTTCTTTTTTTAATTCGCTGAGCATTTTGACAGAAAGGTCTAGTCCGTAAATAGGAGAAAAAATTGTAGGGAACTGTCTATAATTTATTTCAGAATAAACAAACTGCTGTGGGTTTTTATAGGATCTTTCAGGAGTCCAGCATTCAACTTCAATATTGGGATAAAATTTTTTAATTTGCTGAGCAGTTAATGAATACCAGTCATCAAGAATCATTTGTTTTAAGGACTTTTGTCCTTTCATATACACCGAAACCGATGCATGGGAAATTAAAATAACTTTAATCTTCTTCATTCCATTTTCACGCTACTTCTGAATTTAAATCTGTAGCTAAATTTTTTAATTTTTTGCATTAATCTTTTTTCTAATTCAGGAGAGAAACTATATAATAGAAGGGAAATATTGCTCAATAAAAATAACCCTTGATATATAAATTGAACAACTACAGAATTCTTAAATCTTCTTTTAGTAAAAATGTATAAATTCCATTTTCCCATTATTCTATATAACTTGTCTATTTCCCTAAAAAACTTCTTGTCAAATTTAAAAAAGTCATTATGCAAGTGGTCCCAATATTGATGATAGTAAGTCATAAAAAAAGGCCTATACTCATCCTTGAAAAGAGATTTTTTATGCAACCACCATTTTTCAAAACCGTACTCTTTGGAGTATTGATCATACATAATTGTTCCTGGTTGCGGTTGCAAAATTCCTCCATAAAATCCTTGGGTGATTTTTTGTTTTATTCTGTTTATGTACTTTTGCATATCCTTCATATCTTCAGCACTTTCCCAGGGAAATCCACATAAAATGTTGGTACCAACTCTGACATTAAACTCCCCACACCATTCTAAAATATCATCGGCACGTTTAATATATATTTCTGGTGTCGTCACACCATTTATCCCAAGCACTTTGTTCATTTCCGATAAGGTTTTTGGTATAGCAGTTTCAATACCCAAAATTATTAAATCACACCCAGCTTGTTTCATCTTATGAATCATTTCTTTATCTAAAAAGTCTACTCTTGTTCCACACGACCATTTAATTTGAGATTTTGATTGTAAAAACAGTTCGCAAAGTTCTATCAATCTTTTTTTGTTAATTGTAAAAGAGTCATCAATAAAATTAATAAAATCAACTCCATATTCTCTTTGCAAGTATTGAATCTCTTCGAAAACCTTTTCAGCAGACATGATTCTAAAACGCTTTTCGAACAAGGTAAAACAGTATGTGCATTTCCCGGGACATCCGCGAGTAGATAAAATTTGCCCAAAATTATTTATCTCATTTTTTATCCTGATATAATCTGATTTTCTATTGATTTTCTTATCTGGAAAGGGGATATTGTCTAAATTGTAAACAATTTCTGCATTGCCATTATTTATAATCTTCCCGTTCTGCTTGTATGCCACCCCCTTAATATTTTTGAAACCTTTTTTTGAATTAATTGCATTTAAAAATTCTTTAAACGATATTTCTGCTTCTCCAATAAAAGCAACATCTGCTCCATTTTCCAAAACCTCTTCAGGGCAGGCTGTTGAGTGCGGCCCTCCAATAATCAGGAGTTTGCAAAAAGGTTTAATCTTCTTCATTAATTCATAAGAATATCTTGCAGCATTAGTAAAAATATGCACTCCCACAATTGATGGCTTTTCCTTTTTTATTAATTCAACAATATCTTCATTAGTTTTAGAATTATATTGTGCATTAAGGTTTTCCACTAAAACATCATAACCACTATTTTTGGCAATTCTTCCTAGAAAACTAAAAGACATGGGTGGTGAGGGATCATCCATTCCTGTTCTAGCTTTTAAAAATAATATTTTTTTTTCCATAAAAAATTAATCTATTTTTTCTAAATGTTTAAAAAGATTCTTTATAAATTTGATTAGGATTTTTTATAAATAAATTCTCATTGTTTTTTATCCATTCTATTATTTTTTTAACTCCTTCATCAGGAAGCACTTTTGGCTCCCATCCCAATTCTCTCTTTGCTTTATTTATATCAGAAACATAATACCTCAAATCTCCAAATCTATCTTTGTCAAATTTAACATTCGACTTTTTTCCAGTTATTTTGTCAATTAAAGAAATACATTCTATTAAAGAAATCATTGTTTTCTCTCCCCCACCAATATTGTATATTCCAGGTTTCTGGTTTTCATAAAAACATTCAAAAGCCCTTGCAACATCTGTAGCATAAAGAATATCTCTTAATTGTTTTCCAGTTCCAAAGATAGTTAAAGGTAATCCAAGAATGTTTCTTATTGCAAAATTAGCAACCCACCCATGGTCCTCGCCACCGAATTGATTTGGCCCATAAATTCCTGTCAATCTGAAACTTGCTGCTTTTATTTTAAAAGTATCTATATAACAACGAATGTAATTTTCAGCAGAAGCTTTTGAAGCATGCAAAGGAGTCACAACTCCTTGCAGCAATGGCTCTTCTTCATTTATTGTTATTGGACTTCTTGCATATCTATTAAATTCAAAATCACAATCAGGACATTTCAAGTTTTGTTCTATTAATTCGGAATTTATTTTATCAGGCCCGTAGCAATGAATAGAATTGCAAAAAGCAATCGGGATATTAAATTTTCTCGCACATTCTAAAACATTAAAAGTTCCAACGACATTTGTTGTAAAATCAAGAACAGGGTCTTCCCATGACATAGTCATTGTTGGTTGTGCAGCAGTATGGCATATATAATCAACCCCCTCGCACCACTTCATTAAAGTTTCTTTATCGCGGATATCCTCAACAACAACTTTCACGCCCAAACTTTCAAGAAATTTTTGATTATAATATCTTGCATCAGGTTTAATATAATTATTTCTTGCAAATTCATGTTTAGTAAGATTATCATATGCAATAACTTCCCAGCCCTTTTTCTTAAATAATTCACAAATATGGCTTCCTAAAAACCCGCATCCTCCTGTAACTAAAACTTTTGGCATAAACATACAAAAAAATAACATTTTAAAAGATTTATGTAGTGTCGTTATTTTGTATAATCTAGGCATTTTGATAGCATCATATTCTTTGCATCATATAAATACTTTTAAATAATTTTTCTTCAAAAGGTTATGCAAATAAAAACAGAACAAGATATGTTGGAATTTTGTAAATTTTTTGAATCCATCAAAGAACCAAAAGAAATTCAAATTTATGATTCTTGCTCACAAGAATATGTTTCGCAAATTGAAAAAATCCAAGATGATTTAATTGCAGAAGGAGTAATACCAGCAAAACCACTTTCACATTTACAACAAGGAATTTTAGTCTTATATAAAACAGCGGGGGATAGAGGAATTCAAATCAAAGAGACACCATTACTCTTTCCAAATCCTAAGATTATAGAAAGGTCAGATCTAAAAAATTATTTTGGAGCTATGACAGGAACACTTGTTAATTGTTACGACCTAAATTCAAAAACATTTTTATTTCATATGAGGGGAAGAGATATAGTTCTCCTTACGGATTTCAGGCAGCTGCAGCTGGGATGGGAATATTTAGAGAGCATCCAGCAACAACAGCAAAAAGAGAATTAGCAGAAGAAGCAGGAATTCTTTACCCAGAACCATTATTTGAGGATATGGCAGTAGATTGCCTGTCGTTTATGAAAGGGAAACTTCCACAACCTTTATTTAGTTTTGGTTTTGCAAATGATTTATCAAGATTCCCTGCATATAACCATTTAGATGATATTACCAAACACGAATCAAATATAAAACAGCAACTTAGAAATGGGAAAAAACCTTCTAAAGAAGCTTACCATTTTACTATTCCTTATTCTGAAGTTGAAAAAATTGCAGGAGAATTAAGTGATGCAAAAAGATTTTATGGTCCTATTTATGATTCAACAATTAATTTTGTCAGGGCTTTAAGAGATTCAGGGAAATTATAATTTTTATCTACTTATCTTTAATCATCTTTATAAACTATTTTTTTTTATTAATCTCATGCCAACGATGCCGTTCCTCCATAAATTAAAACTGTTTTCTCATTTTGTAGCTGATGAAAGATTTAGGGAGATTTACAATATGTTTTGGATTTATCCATTATGGTGGAACAGGAAATGGGCATCCTTTCTTTTGAATAAAGCCTTTCCAAAATTAGGCATTGATTTGTTTCCGCCTTTTTTAGAAATTGAACCGACGACAATTTGCAATTTTAGGTGTGTGTGCTGTGAACATACGTACTGGAAAGAGCCCGCAAAAAATATGACTTTTGAACAATTTAAAAAAATCTTCGATGATTTTGGAAATCCAAAATGGTTGGGACTGACAGGAATAGGTTCTTCTTATTTAAATAAAGATTTTCATAAAATGGTGGATTATGCAAAGTCAAAAGGAACCATTGTTGAACTAATGGATCATTTTGCTCATTTTAAAGATGACGAACAGATAAAAGAACTCTTGGAAATTGGACCTGATTTTCAGTTTATTTCAACTTACGGAGCATCAAAAAAATCTTTTGAAAAAGTTTGTGCTGGAAGTGATTATGATAAAATAAAAAGAGATATAGAAAAATTTGTCAGATTTAAAAAGCAGATGAATAAAAAATTTCCAATCTTGAATTTTCATTACATTATAACTAAAGAATCAAAAGACGAGGTTTTAGATTTTTTAGATTTTGTTAATTCACTTGATACAGAAGTGGGTGAAATACTAATTACACCACTGCTTCATAATTTTAAAGAAGCTAAAAAATATGCAATTTCAATTGATAAAAAATATGTGGAAAAAGTAAGAGCAAGAGCCAAGGTTTATGGCATTCCAATAACAATAAATATGAGTGCAATGCAAGAAGCTGAGGGTTTAGAAAAAAAATCAATGATGAACAAATGCAAAGAATATATTATGCCTTTTATTTTTGTTACAGGACATGTTACGCCTTGCTGTGCACAGAATGAGGCAAATGCAAGAGAGTGGCAGAAGAAATTTTCATTAGGTAATGCTTTTGAAAAACCATTCAAGGAAATTTGGTATTCTGAAAAATATAAAAATATGAGAAAGATGATACGACAAAATAAATGTCCAAAAGAATGTGCAATATGCCCTGCTTATGAAATCACTAGCAATGCGACAGTAAAATAATTACATTCTTTTCCAACTATCCCTATATGCTTTAATCATTTTATCTGCAAACACATCCCACCCAAAATTCTTTTTCACAAATTTTGCAGATTCTTTTGCTAGTTTTTTATACTTTTCATAGTTTTCATAGACATCTATCAATGCTTTTGCATAATCAGAAGTCGAGATTCCTAAGTTAAATTTTTTTATTATCGAAGCAATCCCAATCTCTTCAGAGACAATTAAAGGTTTTCCAGAGCATAATAGTTCAAAGGGGGCTAACCACCCTCCCTGCTTTCCAACAGGAAATAAACCAACATCACAAGATGAATACAAATCTCTTACTTCTTCTCTATTAAGGTTCCCTGTAAACAAAACATATTTTTGAAGATGATTTTTTTGAATATACTCTTCAAGTTTTTTCTTGTACCCCTCTTCAGGATTTCCAGCCAAGATTAAGAGCGCATTTGGAATTTTATTTTTTATTTTTTCAATAGACTTAATACTTTCTAATTGATTTTTCTGTTCACTTAAGACACCAGATTGTATAATAACGAATTTGTCTTTAAGGTCAAACTTATTTTCTGCTTTTTTTGGTTTTCCTTTTGAGAAAAAATCATAATTAACTCCGTAAAAAACAATTCTAGAATCTCTTCTGTATCTTTCTAAGGTCCTTTTTTGATTGAAATCATCAGCAACGCAGATTATATCCACAGAGTTATTTACAATAAATCTGTCTAAATAATTTCTTATTTTGTTCATTAATTTTAATTTCCAATTTGCATTTGGTTTGCTCCATAAATTCGGCGGCTCGTTTAGCATCCATACGCAAGGTTTTTTTCTTGGGAATAAAGTCCATGTAACAGGAAAGTTATGGAAATTAATCACATCATAATTTTTTATAATTTTTTTAAGTTCTTTTTTGTAGACTCTAATAAAATTCAAAATATCTTTAGTGTTTTTAAATCCAGGAGGCTGTAAATCTATATTGTGCATCGGGATTATTATCTCGGTATTTATGAGCATATCCTGAACTTCTTTTGATTTGGATAAAGAGAGTATATCATTTTTAATGCCTTTTTTAGTCAACCAATTTGCAAGTTCAACAATTAATAATTCGGCTCCACCAAAATATTTCATTTGAGTATGCACTATTAATATCCGAGGATTATTTTTTTTAATTAATTCTCGTGCAAAATTAAAATCTTCTTCTGTATTGACATTGGTGTATTTTTTTGAAACAGGATAAACATAAACTTTTCTTCCTTCGTCAACAGCTTCTTGAATCATGTCCACTAATTCTTTCTCCCCCCTTTTCATGCTTATCGGGGTCTTATCAATGTAATTTAAGATTTCATTCTTAAAAACACAATGTCCAGTTCCCTTTATTTTATTTATCGGGAATTTTGGTTTTTCAATAAGTCTAAATATCCTCCCTTTTTCATTTACCATAGCTGAATAAGTTTTTCCGATGCTTATTTTATCATTCTCATTAACAATCCCACAAACTGCAAACAAGTTTTCTTTCTTAAATTTATCAACCATTTTCCTTATCCCAACATCTATAACAATTTCATCTGCCAACATCAATAGAAAATCAGAATTGCCAATTTTTTCTTTAGCACAATTAATAGCATGAACAAGCCCTTTTTGTTGTTTTTGAACAACGTAACTAACCTTTATTCCTTTGTATTCTTTGCCGACATATTTAATTATCTCTTCTTTTTTGTATCCCACCACAATTATTATTTCATTCGCATTTATTTCAACAGCTTGTTCTAAGTTATATTCTATTATTGGTTTTTCAAATATTTTAATCATACTCTTGTTTTTATTTCTTGTAAACTTATTTAATCTAGAACCCCTTCCACCAGCTAAAATTAATGCTTTCATCTTGGTTTTTATAAAGCTACCACAAGTTTTACACTTTAAAGGATGACTATCTTTTATCAATACTTTTATAAAACATATATTGATTTTCAAGAATATTTTATATACTGAATAAAGATAATAACAACATGAAAATAAATTTAATATCAACTCTTACTTATCCTTCAGACCAGGGAATAAGAACAATTTCTTCTGTTTTGAAAAAAGCAGGGCACGACGTTCAGATAATATTTATGACAGCAAGTGAAGACTATTCTAAACTTTATTCTAAAAGAGAACTAATTCAACTTGCAGAGATATGCAAAAATTCTAAGTTAATTGGAATAAATTCCTTTGCATGCACTGCAAAGAGGGCGGTACAGATTATTCGTTTTCTTAAAAAATTTGATATTCCAATTGTATGGGGGGGTGTTCATGCAACAATTTCTCCTGATGATTGCATAAAACATTGTGATATTATCTGCGTCGGTGAAGGTGAAAATGCAATTCTTGAATTAGCAAATTCTTTGGAAAAAGGTAAAAACATAAATAAAATAAAAAATTTGTGGATTAGAAAAGACATAAAGATAATAAAAAACCCAGTTGGAAATTTAATAGAGAATTTGGATTCTCTTCCTTTCCTTGATTTTGACATACAAGATCATTTTATTTTAGACAATGGAAATATTCGCAAGTTTAAAGAAGAAGATCTCTCAGGCCAAATATTCTTTTTAACAGGAAGGGGTTGTCCTTACGGCTGCGACTATTGCAGTAATAGGCTTTTTAATGACTTATATGAGGGGAAGAGAAAAGCAATAGTAAGGTGGCATTCTATTGATTATATTATTTCTGGAATTCTTTATCTAAAAAAGAAATTTTCCTCACTTGGTTATTTTGATATAAGGGACGATACTTTCTCATTGAGGTCTTTAGAAAATATCCGCGAATTCTGTAATGAATATAAAAAAAAAGTCCATATGAGATTTAAGTGTCTCGCTGACCCGCATACAATTAGTTATGAAAAGATTTCTCTTCTTGTAGACGCTGGTTGCACTGATATAATTGTTGGAATACAAGGAAGTCAGAGGACAAATCTTGAGATTTATCACAGAAATCAAACCGACGCTGATGTTCTAAATGCATCTAAGATTTTGAATAAATACAAGGAACTTGCCGTGATGTATGATATTATTACCTGTAATCCTTATGAAAAACCAGAAGATATCATAGACATTATCAAATTATTAGAAAAGCTTCCACCTCCCTATTACCTTTCTGTAAATAATCTTGTCTTTTTTACTGGTGCCCAACTATATAAGAAAGCTAAACAAGATGGGATAATAAAAACAGAAAAAGATTCAGCAGCAGATTTAAACTACTGGGACAGAAGTAAACACCTTCTTCTTAAAAGAAAAAATCTTTATTTGAATCTCATTTTGAATTTGATGAGGGGTTCTGTAACTAAAAAACGATTCGGAATTATGCCAAGAAGTTTGCTTAATATTTTATTAAAAGAAAAGAGAGTTCAAAAAAATTTGAAGAATCCATTCCCTTCTTTTTTGATAACAAAAATCTTGGGAATTGTCGATTTAGTAAGAGAAAGGATTTTTAAACCGTTATATAGAAGCTTGCCTGTTTCATTTAAAATTTGGTATGATAAAACTCGATATAGGGTTTAGGCTATTCTAAAATCTTTCATTTTTATCTTGTATTTTGTTGGGTCTTTTACATTTGCCCAATAAAATGCTTCTTGTCTTAATCTGCAAGAAAGACAACTCCCGCAATGTTTTTTTCCTGTCCCGACATAACAACTATAAGTATTTTTCATATTGACATTTAGATGTTTTCCAAGCAAGACAATTTTGTCTTTGTCAAATTCAATTAAAGGTGCAAAAACCTTTATTTCCTCTAAACTAGATTTTCCAAGTGAATTTATTTTTTTTACAAAATTTTTTGTTGTGTCTGGATATGGTTCTCTTCCTTCACATTTAAATCCTACGATAATGTCGTACTTTTCTTTATTTTTAATACATTTTGCTTCTGCTAAAGCCATCGCACTAATGAGAAAGACAGAGTTTCTAAACGGAACATAATAATTTTCAGCCTCTTTAGCCGTATCCCCTAATTGTTTTCTTCTAATTTTTTTAGCTTTCTTTTTTGTGTTTATTAAAGAAGAAGAAAGACCCCCCAGCCAATTAAGGTTTATTTCAAAAAAATCAGCATTTAAATCTTTTGCACATTTTTTAGATGCTATTCTTTCTTGTTTTAATGTTCTTTGTTTATAATTAAAAAATAAGATTATTATTTTGCCATACTTTCCCTTCTTAAAGATATAATGAGAAGCAACAACACTGTCTAGCCCCCCAGAACATAGAACAATTGCGTTTTTCATCTGTTTTAGCAAAGTTTTAATATATAAATAACTTCCTCAAATTATGTTAGAAGTTATTTTATTTATTTTGGCAACTTTATTTCTCGCATCTTTAAGTGGTATAATAGCACATAGGTACGGAAAAATTTGGTTAATTGGGACTTTTGTGGCAATGGTTTTAATGGCTAATATTTTCGCGAATAAAATAGTTGTATTTTTTTATTGGGCTGTTCCAGCTGGAATTATTGTTTATTCCTCAACTTTTCTTTTATCAAATATCCTCTCAGAATTTTATGGAAAAAGATCAGCTCAAGAAGCTGTTTGGATAGGTTTTTTCGTCAATGTTCTCTTAGCTATCTCCGTAGTTATAGCTATAGAATGGCCTGCAGCTGATTTTTGGAAAAACCAAGATGCTTTTTCTTCGACCTTTGGCAACACTTGGAGAATTGTTATAGCTTCAATGGTTGCTTACTTAGCAAGCCAAAGGTACGACATTTTTTCATATTCTTTTTTTAAAAAAAGAACAAAAGGAAAATTTCTTTGGTTAAGAAATACTCTTTCTACAGCTATAAGCCAGTTTATTGACACGATTTTGTTTATAACTCTCGCATTTTATGGAGTCTTTCCAATCATCCCTATGATAATCGGTCAATTTTTGTCCAAAATTATCCTTGCAATAATCGATAATCCGTTTATTTATTTTGTAAAATCTTTCTATAAGAATAGTCAATCTTCATAAACTTTATAAATTTTCTTTGTTCATTAAAAAAATGAAAAAACAAGCAAAAGAGTTTAAAACGGGGGATTTTGTAAAAATTGCTAATCATGAGTGTATTATAGAAAATATTGAAATTTCCAACATTGGAAAAGCAGGAAAAAGAAAAGTTAGAATTGAAGCAAAGACAAATTCTGGTGAAAAAATAGTTATAATAAGACCAGAAGACTATCCAATGGATTCTGCTTAAAATGATCGACATAATAATAACTTCTTATAATGAACCAAAAGCAACTTTGATAGCTGTAAATGCTTTTCTATCGCAAAAAATAAATTCAGATTTTAGGATAACTGTATGCGACCCTTTTCCAGAAGTTGAAGAATTTTTAAAAAAGAATGTAAAAGATAAAAGATTCAATTTTTTCCTGGACCCTGGAGATGGGAAGAGTGTAGCTTTAAATATTCTGATAAACGAACTTAATTCCAAAAACAATAGCGATATCTTTATTTTTACAGACGGAGATGTTCATGTTTCTGAAAACTCTGTGAATGAGATTTTCGAGGAATTTAAAGATGAAGAAACAGGCTGTGTTACAGGGAAGCCGGTTTCTTTAGATGATAGAAAAATAAAATTAGGTTATTGGTCACATTTATTATTTGATGGGATAAATAAAGTGAGAAAAAAACTTTCAGATGAGAAAAGATTTTTTGAATGTTCTGGGTATCTCTTTGCAATCAGGAAAGGGGTAATAGAAGAGTTCCCTATTGATGCTTCGGAAGATAGCATAATTCCCCACTTGTTTTGGAAAAAAGGATACAAAATAAAATATTCTCAAATGGCAGAAGTTTATGTAAAAAACCCAACAAATTGGAAAGATTGGAAAACTCAGAAAAAAAGGAACATTAAAGGACATGAAAATCTAAAAAAAATTTCGCCGAATATAAAGAGGACAAAGTCGTTTTTTAACGAGGTTAAACACGGTTTTTTTTATGCCTTGTTTTATTCAAGAAATGTAAAAGAATTTTTTTGGACAATAAATCTTTTTTTAGCAAGATTTTTAATATACATCCAAGCTTTTAAGGAGCTTAGAAAAAAAGAAGTTTATTCTGATGGCTGGAGAGAAACAGAAATAAATTCTACAAAGCCCTTTGACTAAGTTTGAATTTTTTTAATTCCTTTTCTAATTCTTCAAAAGATGAAACTATTTTCATAGAGCCCATAATTATTGCACTTAAATATTCAAGAGCATCCCCTATGGGCTCGTCATTTTTTATCCCAATAGCAGGAATATTCTTGGCATAAGCATACCCCAATTCCCAGGCGGTTCCAGCGCCAACATGGAGCCCGTTAAGAAAAGCAACAACCAATTTACAATCCTTAAATCCCTCGACTATATCTCCTTTAAAAACTTTTTGAACATCTTTTATACCTTTTGCAAGTCCAACGTCCCTGTGCGGAAGAAAAGTTTTAAATCCTAATTTTCTGCATAGGGTGTCAATTTTTTCTAAAAATTCTCTCTCACTTTCATTGCATAATTTTCCAGCTATGTAAACTTTCATAAAGTTTATATATTGCCACAGAATTTAAAGGTTGCTAATATGAAGATATTGATAATCAAACTAGGAGCCTTGGGAGATGTTCTGAGAACAACAGGAATACTTCTAGCAATAAAGGAAAAATTTCCAGATTCAGAAATCTCCTGGATTACTAAAAAAGAAAGCAAAACCCTGCTTGAACATAATCCTTATTTAACAAATATTTGGACTATTCCGTATAAAACAGATGAAGAATTTGGCATCCTCTATAATTTTGATATAGAAGATGAAGCGACTCTTTTAGCTTCAGAAATAAAAGCAGAAAAGAAATTTGGATTCTGCTATAATGGAGGATATCCAGCTGCTTTTAATTTTAATTCAGAATATTATCTAAATACTTTATTTGACGATGAGATTAAAAAAACAAACAATAAAACATATCAGGAAATGATCTTTGAAGCTGCAGAACTTTCTTACAGGAAGCACCCCTATTCATTTTATTTAACAGAAGAGGATAAAATCTATGCAGAAAACTTTGTAAAAAAAAATAACATTAATACAAAAAATTTAATTGGAATTCATATCGGCTCTTCTAAAAGATGGCCTTCAAAGTCATGGAGCGATGAGAAAATAATAGAATTTATAAGAAAATCAAAAGAAAAAGGATGTGATTTGATTCTTTTTGGAGGAGAAGATGAAAAAGAAAAACAGGAGAAGATTATCTCGGAATTAGTTAAAGAGAACATTCATGTTTATAAAAATGATTATAAAAATTCAATAAGGGAATTTGCTTCTTTAGTTAATCTTTGTAAAACGATTATATGCCCAGATTCCTTTTCACTTCATATTTCTCTTGCTATGAAGAAGCAAACAATCGCCTTGTTTTTTTGTACAAGCCCACGGGAGGTCGAAGGATACGGATTTTTAAAAAAATTAATTTCTCCTTTGTTAAAAGATTTTTTCCCTGAAAGATCAGATGAGTACTCAGAAGAATTAGTTAATAGCATATGCGTTGAAGATGTTCTTAATGCTTTAGAATATTAAAAACACAAAATCACTTCTTTAATTATTTTCTAATTTTCTTGAATAACCAAGGTGTTGGTTCATTTTTTATTATTTTTTCAATTTTATTTATGGAGTGCTCTCCTTTATCTTTTCGGTATTTTTTATTAAGGGCGGGTTCTTTTTTTTTGAGAAAATACCAAAAAAAGAGTATTAGAAAAGAAATTAATCCTATAGTAAAACTGGCTTTTAAGCTTTCTCTAACATTTTCTCCCATATATTTAAAATCTAAAAAAACAAATATTCCCACACCAATACTAAAAATTAATGACAAATAAAACCACTTTTTATTTCTTTTTTTAATCTTTGCTTTATACGCTTCTTCATCAAACTGAATTATGTTATTTAACTGTTCTTTTAATTCTTTCTTATCCAATAAACTCAATTGGCGCATTTTCTCATCGTCAATTAAGTAAACCCCCAAGGATTTAGCAACATCATAATCCCTTTTTGATATTTCTTGTCCCGCAACTATTACAATAACTTTATCCGTATTTATAGAAGCTCCTTTTGATTTCCACTCATGCAATAAACTTTTGATGTTTATATATGACTTTTCATAATGCTTACACTCTATAATTATCTTATATTCCTCTTTATAGGCATAAACATCAATTTCAAAACCAAATTTTTTAGTGCCTAAAATAGTTTTAAATCCAGCTTTTTGAAACAATACAGAAACACTTTCTTCTAAAAAACTTCCAGTTCTCTTTCCCATAAGATATCTAATAATTCAAGGAATTTAAAGATTGTTATTCTTCCTCTTTTTTTTAATTCCGGTTTCTCTTCTGAACCAGGAATTCCCAGTTCTTCTTCCATCACCAAAACATTCTCTTCTTAATTTTCCTCGTGTAGTTTTTGCCATAATATTAACAAGGAGTTATAGAATATAAACTTTACTTTTAAAATTTTTTGTGATTTTTAAAACATTTTTAGTGGCTTTGTTTTATTAAGGGAAAAATAACAGGAAGATTGTCACCACTGGTTACAAATGATTTATAAACCCAAAAAAATTTCTTTTTTTATCATTCACTTTTAACAGAGTTGAAAGGAGGTAATGTTTTATATGGTAAACGAAAAAATAAAACTAAGTTTGAATATGCTCGCACTTGCTTTAACTATGGTTACTATTGCTATAAATTCGTTTGTTAATGCCGGTTTTAATCCTGAAATTTGGGTCCTCTACCTGTTAGGAGTTGTATCCGGTATAGGAATGCTTATTTTTTTAGTATTAGGAATCTTGCTGATTCTTAAAAATTAAATCACCACAATATTAGAAATAAGCTAATCATAGGAGAAGTATTTATATTAAAGAGGTTTATGCACCAAAAACAACAACAAATAAAAACTCTTTTCACAAATAATTACCATGGAAAATAGCGAGGAAATTATTGAAAAAAGAAAAAGTAAACTTGGCAAATTTTTATTTGGATGGGTAGAAGATAATTATGATAAAGCTTTTATCGCTGTTTTAATCGGAGCACTTATTCTAAGAATTTGGGTTTTTATAATAACAAAAGACCAAGCAATGTGGTTTGATGCTGCAGAATACATGTCAACTGCAAAACATTGGGGAGGAATAGGAAATATGAATGATATTTGGTATTATCGTCGGGGGTTTTTTTGGCCTTTGTTTGCTTCACTTTTTTTTAGATTCGGTTTAGGAGAGTTATCAATTAATTTAGTTGCAATTTTCTTTTCAGCAGGAGTTATTGTAATCTCTTATTTTTTAATAAGAGATATGTTTAATAAAAAATATGCTTTATTTTCTTGCATAGGTCTAGCTTTTTCATGGGTATTTCTTTTCTTTACTGGAAGGCCTTCTAATGAAATTCCAGCAACGTTTTTTCTTCTCTTGTGTTTGTTATTTTTTTGGAAAGGTTATGAACTAAAACAAGGAAATAAATATCTTTATCTTTTTGCACTTTTTTTAGCTATCTCAGTTCTGACAAGAATGCAAAATTTAATGTTTATCCTGATTTTTTTTATATTTATTTTTGTTAAAGAAAAATTCACATTCTTAAAAAATAAATCCTTATGGGTGTCTCTTTTTATATTTGTTTTAGTTATGTTCCCACTTTTTATTGTTTATAATCAACATTTTGGAAATCCACTAAAAGATATAATGTCTTGGTATTTTGGAGTCCAGACAAGTGCCGAACCAGTACAAAGAACTTATGATTTTACAACTCTTTCAATGTACTTTTTCGACTTACCATACAATCTAACCAAGCCGATATTTTATTTATTTTTAATTGGTTCTGCACACTTTTTCACAAATCTCCTTTTAGGATTTGATAAAATATTTAAAAATGAGGATATTCAAAAAAAGTTGTTTATTCTCCTTTGGATACTTCTTCCATTTTTAATACTAGGCTATTTTGGAGGATACCCCGAGCAGAGATATACCTTAATGCAGCATCCTTTCTTCTTTATGATTGCCGCAATACCTTTTTTTGGGATAGAAAAATTAATAGAAAAACATTTTAAGATTAATAAAAAATTTATAGCTATTTTAATATTAATTGGATTTATTATCGCGCTTATACCTAATCTTTTATGGGCAAATCAATTAATAGAAAACAAGAAAATGTCTTATTATGAAGTCAAACTAGCTGGAGAGTGGATAAAACAAAATTCAAATATTGGTGACATAGTCGTTACTAATTCTTTTCCACAAATATCTTATTATTCTGAGAGAAGAATAGCAACTTTTGGGGCAAGCTGGAAAGAAAATCCAGAAAGCCATAAAAAAGAGTTCAACGAAGAAGAATTTCACAAATTTGTGGAAGATGAAAAACCAAGATTCTTAATTTTATCAAAATTTGAAGGCCATGCAGATTGGGTGTTAAATTATCCTCAAGTGCATAATGATACTTGGACTCCTGTTCAAGCATATCAGCAAAATGGACAAGCTGTTTTAATTATTTATGAATCTAATTTTAGTCGGTCTCTTTCTTAGATTCATTATAGTCAAACAAAAAAATATAACTTATTGTAAAAAAATTAATTCTTTTTTTTAATTCAAAGTTTTTCTTTAAAATATCTAACACTTCCCAATAGGGAGTTATATGTTCTGCAGGGACTTCTGGTTTCCCAACAAGTTTTCTTATTTTTTTAGAAAGCCAATTTTCAGAAGGTAAAGAAACTATTATCTCAAAAGTATTATTTAATCTTTTGAAAGTTTCTATTATCTTTTTTATTTCTTTTTTAGGAATATGTTCAAAAACATCCAGCACAAAAATTTTGTTTGGTTTTATTTGTTTATAATCTTTTATAAAAGTTTTTTTGGGATTGACATCATATCCATAAATTTTAAAATCTTTTAATTTTTTTTCTAACCATCCTCCGCCACATCCAAAATCAAGAATAATGTCCTCTTTTTTTAGATTACCCAATTTAATTGCACAGTTTATTTTCCATCTAAAATAAAATCTAGTAAGCAGATTTTTATTTTCATAGGTTCCGTCGAGTTTATTATCTTCCATCTTTTAACATTTGGATTAATATTTTGTGCAATTGACCAGCTTTTATATTTGTTTTTTTACCGTCCTTTTTTATAATGTAAAATGCTTTCATCTCTTTGTGTTTTCCATCATAGCCGTGCATAGCTTTGTCAGGATTATTTTCTTTCCAAAAATTTGGCCAGATAAGAATTCCTGTTTCAGCCATAAAAATTAAATTTCCGTATTTTTTATCCCGCCAATTAATAATTTTCCCGTAACTTAAAGGAAGTTTTTCTTTTATCTTTTCTAATTGCTCCTTCTCTCCCCAGTATCTCGCCATATCACTATCAATAAAGCACTTATCACTTATCGGAACAGAAATTGTTTTGGTTATATCCACCATTCCATGATCTGAAAAAAGAATATCAAAATCTATTTTAGAAATTTTTTTATCTATCCTTTTTACAGCTTTAATAATCTGCTCACTTTTAGTTCCATATCTATGGCCAAGATAATCTAATTTTCCAAAATAATAAAACTCGACCCCATCAATTTTGTAAAGAGGTTTTTCAATAGCAATTTCAAAATTATGCAATTTATTTAAGGGAATGTTCCCTGTTCTAAATAGTTCTCGCCCTTTTAGGAATCTAATAATATTTATTACACTGTCGATTATAATTCTTCCAAAATTACCAAATGCATTTAGCCAAGAAAAATATTTCACCCATCTTAATGACGAGTTTTTCTTTCTATAGAAAAGTGCGACTATGTCTGATTTGCCTTTAAATATAGTTTCAACTCCTCCCCAATGTCCTGGAGGCATTTCAAGAGTTCCCCCCTGGTATTTTTTAGTCAGCGATGAAAGATATGACGCATATTTTAAATATTCTGGTTTAAATGCATCAATCATAATAATCTTGATTTTTCTCATTTTAAAAAATAGAAAAAGCAATTAATAAACTTAGTTATTTATGACCTCTAATAATCTGGTCAATTATTCTTCTAGGCAACCAATTCAAGGTTTCTATTATCAATGGTTTTGTTTCGCGATCCTCTGTTCTTGTTGTTGTTATATCTTTTCTTAAAACTTCAAAATATTTTTTTGTGTCTTGCGGATTTTCTAGAACAGCCAGATTTAATTTTATGTCGCTTTTTAATTTTGTATTGCTTGTTCCAACAGAGCTTGGGTAATGGCCTCCGCTAACAGCAACATCCCCAACAAATGCGTTTAGATAATGAAAATTTTTTGCTTTACCATTGGTTCTTAAAATTGCATGGCTACCAGAATAGCTAATTATTGCATCAAATAAATATCGAATCTTACTTTCTTTGTTAATCAAATAAGAAGTTGCATCTGCACATGAAGGTGCAGATAAAATAAAAAAAGCACCTGTTTGTTTTTGTGTTTTTAAATAATCCTCAACATCTTTTTCAGAAAATTTATCAAATTTCTCTAGAAGATTTTTTCCAAAAGGAATATTATAAGCCAAACAGACCAAGTTTCTCTTTTTATTATTCTCATCTGAAAAACCAATATTAAGTTCTTGGCCTTTTAGTAGAAATATCCCGTTTTTTAAATCAAGAGCCAATCTTCCGTCCCCATATCTCTTTAAATTAACTTTTTCGATTACTTGTTCAAATCTATAATCAGGGCCATTTGGGTGTCCTTCGCCTCTTGCATTAACGATTCCAACGATTCCATCTTCTCCCAATCTTTTACTCGCATTTTCTGAAAATTTTGAATATATTCTTTCTAAATCAATATTTTCATTAGGTCTTATTCTATAAAACCAGTGTTTTAAATCTGCTTTTACCATGCACCTAATCTATTCTAATGATATTTAAACTTTCTCGTGTTTAATCATGATTATTTAAATTTCAAAAAACCAACCCCCGCATTAAAATATATTCTCATTTTTTTCAAACTATTTAAATTTTTAATTGCTTTCAAAAATATTTTTGGCCGAAAATAAAATTCTCTATATGCTTTCTTTTGCATTTTTAAAAGCGTTTTTTCTTCGAGTTCACCGTGTTTAAAGATAACATTCCCATATGCGATATAATCTCTGTAATTCTTAGGAAAGATTTTCCCTTCTTGTTTAATTATCCTCCAATAATCTGTGTTTGGAAAAGGAATTGTAATATGAAATGTTGCAGTATCTAAATCCAACCTTTTTGCGAAGTTTATAGTATCCCTCATTGTTTTTTCATTTTCTCCTAGATTCCCAAACATAAACAATCCTCTCGTTTCAATTTTCGCTTTTTTGCACCATTTAACTGCTTGTTCAATCTTTCCCAAATCTGTATTTTTTTTCATATTCTTTAAAATCTGTTCGTTTCCAGACTCTATTCCTAACGAAACCATATAACAACCCGCTTCTTTCATTTTTTTAAGCAATTTCGGAGTTATTTTATCGACCCTGATCCCATTTGCACATCTCCAACTCATTTTTTTATTTAAACCATTTTCAATCATTAATTCGCAAAATCTTTCGACCCTTTCTATAATCAAAGTAAAATTATCATCAACAAAATCCCAATCTTTTACACCCCGATTGTAAAGTTCTTCCACTTCTTTTATTATATCTTCCGGGCTTCTGTATCTGAATTTTCTCCCATGTACAAGGTGGTCAGCACAAAATATACATTGATAAGGACAGCCTCTTGAGCTTAAAATATAATCACTTGGTGTTTGTTTTGCTCCAGCGCTGAAATATTTTTCCATAGGCAACAGTTCTCTTGCAGGAAACGGCAATTCATCAAGGTTGTCATTTAATTCTCTTGCATTGTTATGAACAATTTTTCCTCCCTTTCTGTAGGATAATCCATTTATTTTAGATAAAGGTTTTTTTTTAGCCATTTCAAGAATTGCAAATTCTCCTTCGCCACGGATAAGGAAATCAAATCTCTCAAACTTTTGTAGTGTTTCGTCTGGCATAGAGTTAGCATGAATTCCGCCAATAACAACTTTTATCTCTTTTTTGCATAGCAAAGCTATCTGGTTTGCTTCTTCTATTAAACTTGTTGTTGCTGTAATTCCGACAATATTTGGAGAATAATTTTCTATTTCTTGTTTTATTTGTTCGTGGTTTAAATCGTGAGCATTAGCTTCTAATATTTTAACTTCAATCTTATTTTTTTTTAGCACTGCTGCAATATATGCTAGTCCAAGAGGAGGAAAGATGGGAGTTATTTCTTTCTTTTTTGCATAAGCATAAATTCTTCTATAATTTGGCTGGATTAAAAGAATCTTCATAAAGTCCACTAAATAACTTACTTAATAAATATTTTTATATAAGATTAAACCAACTTCTGTAAATAGTATATAGAGTATAATTTTAAAATTCTTTCTTTTAAAGGATATGTTTTTCCTGTTAATTTTCCCAGATATTTTCCAGCTTCTGTTTTTTCATTAAAAGAATAAAGCATAAGTGCTATGGCAATTATTATCCCAGCGTCTCTCCATCGAACAAGGCTCTTTGTTAAAAATTCTCTTTTTCTTAGCCCAGCTAAAAAAAATTTAAAATTGAGATAATACTGCCCTAAAAAGAGGTATCTGCTTCCAAGATAATCATTAAAATAAATATATGGAAGCTTTTTATATATAATTTTGCTAATACTCTTCCAATCATCTGATTTTATTTCTAAATGTTCTTTTATTATTTTTTTAAGAACCCATTCAACCCACTTTTTAGATTTCTCAAAGAACTCGTCAATGTTTTTTATAGAATACCCTCTGTAAAGTTTTGCTTTGGTTGCTTCTTCCACCAGATTAATATATTCTTTTGGTATCTGCTTTAATAATTTTAATTTTTTAACTCTTTCTTGATAAGTAGAAACATAGCCCCCGTAATAAATCAAAAGTGCAGAACAAGAATCTGTGAACCCTTTGACAGCATAAATGCTCTTTAGCATTTCTGAATTTGTTTCTGCAATTGCAAAATGATTTAATTTATTAAATAATAACCTTATGGCATCAGATTTTGAAATCTTAATCTCAGGTATCTTATCTAATATCTTTTCATCGCCATAAATTACCATGCTGGTTTTTAAGTCAGCAGTTCTCTGTGTCGGATAAAGTTTTTTTAATCTTTTTTCTGTTACAGTATGAATGTCTACGTGAAAAAATTTATCCTTATCCCATTTCTCATCATATCTTTCAACAATTTCAAGCCCCCCCTTCCCTATTGCTCTCGAGCATTCTTCACCAAGATTTTCAAGTTCCTTGTCTTTAATCTTTTTTTCAGTAATTAAATAAAAATCATAATCATTTAACGGAATTATTTTGCCACCTATTTCTCTGAAGCTTCCGCCTCCATGTCCAAACCCTCCGAATAAGATAATTGCTTTTGGACTGAAACTTTTTAAGATTATCCCTTTTATTGCTTCAATATCCTTGGCAATTTTATCATCTGCTTTTTTTGAGACAGTGTATTTCATATTAATTGGATTTAGATAAGGTTTTTGATTTAAAAAATTTAGCAATTTAAACTTATAATAAATATCATATTGGTATAGATATATCTTTATATATCCTCTAGACAGACATAGTTTTATGGAAGGGCTTTCTCTAATTGTACCTGTGCATAATGGCGAGAGGTTTATCTGCTCTTCTTTAGAGAATTATTGCTCTTTTTTTTCAAAACATTTTAATAATTTGGAGATAATAGTTGTATGCAATGCTTGTAAAGACAATACTTTTGAAAAGTGCATCTCTTTAACTCACAAACTTCCATTGAATGTGCTGGATGTTCCAGAAAGGGGTAAAGGTCATGCTCTTAAAGTGGGATTTGCTCAAGCAAAATATAACCTAGTTGGTTTTATTGATGCTGATAACCCTTTTGAACTGACGAGCATAATGGAGATGATTAACTTTCTAAAAGATTATGATGTTGTGATTGCAACAAAATTCAAAAAAGGACGCCTTAAATTTCAGACTTCTGCTATGAGGAGAATGTTTTCTATTGCAGGAGCAATTGTTTCAAGGTTTATATTTAATCTTGATTTGAGAGATACCCAAGCAGGTGCAAAATTCATGAAAAAAGAGGTTTTAGATAAAATTAACAATTCTTTTGTGTGCACTGGTTTTGAATTTGATATAGAGCTTCTTTATAAATTAAAAAAAAATAATGCAAAGATAAAAGAATTTTTTATGATTCCAAAAAATTCTGATTTTAGCACAGTTAAAATGAGAATCTTGCCAGGGATGTTATACAGACTCCTAAAACTTAGATTTTTAAAATGAAAAAAATTTTATTGACTTTTGATATTGAAGAATTTGATTTGGCAAATCAGTTTAAAAACTATTTAAGCGAAGATCAGGAATTTGAAGTCTCAAAAACAGGCTTTCTTTCTATTCGTGAATTGTTAGAAAAATATCAAATTAAGGCAACCTTTTTTACCACAACAAATTTTGCAAACAAATATCCTCAATTAATAAAAAGCGTGGCAAGTGGAGAACATGAAATAGCAAGTCATGGATATTCACATTCTGATGATTACTCTAAAAACATATCAAGAATTTCACAATCTAAAAAAGAAATAGAAAAAATTACAAAAACAAAAATTAAAGGATTTAGAGCACCAAGATTTGGGATTAAGAACGTCGCTGAATTGCATAAGTTCGGATTTTCTTATGATTCATCTTTACATCCGACATTTATTCCAGGAAGATATAATAATTTAAACAAAAAAAGAAATGTCCATAAAATAGGAAATATAACTGAAATCCCACCATCAACTCTTCCTCTTTTCAGGCTTCCAATATTCTGGCTTGCTTTTAAAAATTTTCCTTCTTTTTATCCAAGAATATTCACAAGATTAAATTTTACAAGCACAGATTATACAATGCTTGTCTTTCACCCGTGGGAATTTGCAGACCTCACCCAAATAAAAATTCCGAGATACATAAAAACAAAACACAGTCAAGAATTATTAAATTTGCTGGAAAAATATATTTTATTTTGTAGAGATAGGAGATACAAATTTGATACAATCTCTAGTTATCTAAGTCTTTAAATAATATTTTAACATTTTTTTCCTATGCTTGAAAAGATATGTTTAGCAAATCCAGAAGACGCAGAGAAATTAATGCAATACTTCAGGGACAATGATAATGTTCAAGAAGATTTTTTTAAAAAAAGAATTAATTATTACATTGACAATCATTTCATTACCTTAGTAAAAATCGAAGACAAAATCATTGGTTGTCTTCTTTTCCAAGCAAAAGAAGAACCACATTTGGGTGTGGGGGAATTCGAATGCGTTCATATTCATAAAGAGTATCAAGGAAGGGGCTTAGGAGCAAAGATGGTTCAAAAATCAATTGATTTTGCTAAGAACTATTTTGGAAAGAAAGGGGTTAACTTAAGATGCATATATCTTTTTACCCGTTCTAATAATCTGGTTGCACAAAAAGTTTATGAAAAATATGGATTTAAATCCGAAAATACAATTGGTAAGATTTTTAAAGATAATGAACCAGATGAATTAGTTATGACAAAATTCTTTTGATTTTTTAACATCTAAATCTTTAAAAATCCTTTAAAGATGAACTTTCTATGAATAAAATAAAAGTCAATCTTCACTCACATGTGCTTGGAAGCTTTGGTCCTTGGTGGAAAAAACAATTTGGAATAGAAGGGAGAAATTTAGCTGAGGTAGTAACTAACAAGTGTATTGAGAAAGGATTAGGAATTTATGCAGTTACAAATGATTTCCCCCCGGAATTTAGAATCAAAACCAGGTTTGAGCAACTTTTTAATTATGCAAGAAATCTTCCCTGGTACTATAAAACAGACAAGATTGGGAACAACGCATTTGTTATAGAAAGAGAAGATAGAAAAAGAGTTTATTTTTTAGATGGCAAAAGTATAAATGTAATTGATGATGGAAGAAAATACGAGTTATTGACTTTTGGTGCAAGCAACATTCCAGATGGAGCTTCATTTTCAGAAACCTCACGTTGTCTAAAGGATAAAGGACTTCTTGGAATTGCAGAGCATCCTTTTGCAGAGGGACATCATGGTGCAATGGACGAAGAAAAATTAATTGAATTGTGGGAGGATAAATATATTGATGCAGTAGAGCACAATGGAAAAATTGCTGTTCCAAATTGTTTTTCTTTTGTACCTGAATTTAATAAATACCTTAGAAAATGTAACCAAGACCTCGCTTTTGTTGCTGATAGTTACGGAATTCCTATGATTTCCAACGACGATTCAGATGCAATAACACACATCGGAACAGCTTATACAGAATTTCCAAGAGACAAAATAAGATTAGATAAAGGTGAAAATATTGTCCAAGATTTAAATGCTTTAATTAGAACAGATGATTTTGATTGTCATTTTGGTTATTTAAATTTCTCTGAATGGTTCAGATATGCTGTTTGGATTGTAACAATTAAAGATCACTTTTTAGGATTAAGGGGGAGGTATGATAAAACAAGGGATTTTTAAAATCTGTGTTTAATTAACATTTCTCTTACCAAAATCCTTCAAATGCCCAAGCACAGCTTTTACTCCTCTGAGATTTAAAACTAAATCATCCCAGGATTTCAAGTTTTTTAATCTTGCTAAAATATAAGAAGGAGTTAAAAAAACAGTGTAGATTTTTCCACAGATTTCAGCTACTTCTTTTGCATCGGAATTTTTTGTTTTTAAAACAGGTTCTCGCATGTCATATCTTTCATAATCCAAGTGATTAAATAAAAACCAATTATTTTCTTTTGCTTCTTTCCACAACGGTGTTCCAGGATAAGGAATTAAAACAGTTGATTGTAACAAATCTGCTAATCCAGATTGCATTAATTTTTTAGCTAACTCAAAAGTTCTCAATGCATCTTCTTTAGTTTCCCACGGATATCCAACAATCATTGTCAAATGCACTGTCAATCCTGCTTTTTTTGCCATTGCACATCCTTCAGCAATATCTTCTATTTTGATTCCTTTATTTAATCTGTCCAATGTTTTTTGATTTGCGGTTTCGAGTCCGAATTTTAACAATCTAAACCCAGCCTTTTTCATTAAATTATAATCCTCTTGTTTTAATGCGCCAAATCTCATATTGCAGGAATATTTTATTTTTTTATTATATCCTCTGTTTATCAAACCATGGCATAAATCTTTGAGCCATTTCCCAATCATCAATGTTCCAGAATCATCAAATATTTCTTTAGCATCATATTCCTCAATTAATACGCCAATTTCATCCAAAACATTTTCAACGCTTCTCACTCTAAATTCCGGAAACAGCGTCGGCCACGCACAAAATTTGCATTTTCCCCACCAGCAGTCTCTTCCAGACATTATATAAAAATAAGGCTTTCTGCTGATATTATATTCTGTTTGATAAATTTCCCATTTTGTTAGTTCTCTGTCTATAAAAGGGAGGTCATCAAGATTATGTTTCAATTGAAATTTTCCAGAGCTAATAATCTTTTTATTTTTTCTATAATAAATTCCTAAAGGTATTTTTTTTGTTTTTTTCCCTAAATAATCAACTAAGCCCCCCAATAAAAAATCAAAATCTCCCCCGCACAAAACAAAATCAACTTTTGAATTTTTCATGCTCTCTTCTGGAAAAGCAGTTGTATGGTCCCCCATAATAACAATTTTCATTTTTGGGGATTTTTCTTTTAACTTATTAATAATCATCCAATGCTGTTTAACTACAGGTGTTTTTGTTTCAAAAGCAAATATCTCGGGTTTTTCTTTTTCTAGAATATCAATGAAATCGTTCCAATTTATTTTTTCAGCAATGCAATCAATCCATCTAACTTCATTTCCCTCTTTTTGTAGCAATGTTGCAGCGCTTCCGAGAATAACAGGATAAATATAAGAAGGGTTGCTAAACCATTGAAACTGTCGATTTTGGCTCAAAAGAGCGACGCCTTTTTTAGATTCTGTTGGAGGATAACCAATGAGGATTTTCATAATTATCTTTAACTTAGAAGCATTATAAAGATTTTTATACTCTCTACGGCATAAACTTACTTTATAATTAATTTTAAAAGAGAGAATTTTAAAAACAAAGTAACCTGTATTTTTACTTTGTATTAAATTATTTCTCTTGTCCAAACAAAATAAGGACGGCTAAAATAAGAAATACAATTACGCCAATTGCAGAAACAATCTGTACTAATAAAACCTGAGAAGATAACATTATGGAAACCATAGCTAGACACAACCCAGACATGTTGAGTACATCTTTTGTTTTATTTTTTAATTGAAAAGAAATCCCCACAGCTCTGCTGTGGATGGGTAAAACCTATATACTAATATCACCTCTTTCTATTATGTATGAGCATTTACAGCATTCTTGTCACAAGGTTTATTCTATAAAATATCATTTGATG